>Ga0247813_10000131_pt1 | contig 94136 bp, 69 predicted proteins | sample UWRJL169409C1_FD_180719 | JGI IMG/M metagenome (GOLD analysis project Ga0247813, IMG submission 180719) | Plant litter microbial communities from Arlington Agricultural Research Station in Wisconsin, United States - UWRJ-L169-409C-1 | ecosystem: Environmental > Terrestrial > Plant litter >...
CTCCAGTAACATTTACTGAAGCTGTTCCGGTTGCTCCTCCGTTACAAAGTACATCGGTTTTTGCTGTTGTTGCAGCTAAAACTGAAGGTTGACCAATAGTAACATTTGCAGTAGTCTGACACGTGTTCGCATCTGTAATAGTTACAGTATAAGTTCCCGCCGCAAGTCCTGATGCAGTTGCAGCAGTTCCTCCAGTTGGAGACCATGAATATGTGTATCCTGCTGTTCCTCCGGATACGCTTACAGTTGCTGTACCATTAGTGCCTCCATTGCATGAAACATCTGTTTTAGAGGCTGTTGCAATTATTTGAGTAGGAGTCGAAATTGTAATGTTTTTTACAAGTGTACATCCGTTTGCATCTGTAATTGTACATGTATAATTTCCTGCTGGTCTTCCGCTAATAGTCGCCGACGTACCTCCAAGAGGTGCCCATAAATAAGTATATCCTGGTGTTCCTCCTGATGCTATTACAGAAGCAACTCCGTTTGATCCTCCAAAACAACTAACACCAGTTGATGCCGTACTTGCAGAAAGAATTGCTGCTGGTTGTGTAATTGTAAAACTTTGCGTTGTTTGACATAAGTTCGCATCTTTTATTGTTACCGTATAAGTTCCGGCAGTAAGTCCTGTTGCTGTTGCAGCAGTGCCGCCAGATGGTGCCCATGAATAAGTATAAGCTCCAGTTCCGCCTGTTGCATTTACTGTTGCAGATCCTGTAGCTTCTCCACGACATCCTATATTAGTTTGCGAAATTGGTGTAGCAACCAATGTACTTGGCTGGATAATAGTAAAACTTCGTGTTGTTTGACATAAGTTCGCATCTTGTATTGTTACTGTATAAGTTCCTGCCGTAAGTCCTGTTGCAGTTGCAGCAGTACCTCCAGATGGAGCCCATGAGTAGGTGTAAGCACCAGTTCCGCCTGTTACATTTACAGTTGCAGATCCTGTTGCACCTCCGTTACATAATATATCAGTTTGAGACGTTGATACAGAAAATGGTGCAGGTTCTGAGATCGTAAAACTTTGAGTAGTCTGACAGGAGTTTGCATCCGTAACCGTTACAGTGTAAGTACCTTGCGAAAGTCCGCTTGCAGTTGCAGCAGTACCTCCAGAAGGCGACCATGAATAGGTATATGCGGGAATTCCTCCAGAAACCGAAACCGTTGCAGAACCGTTAGATCCGCCGTTACAGCTTACATTGTTTACTGCACCTTGTGATGCCGTTAATACTGACGGCTGACCTACTGTAATATTATTTATAATTTTTGTGCAACCTTTAGCATCTGTAATCGTTACGCTGTAAGTTCCGGCAGCAAGTCCGGTAATAGCAGAAGTTGTTCCTCCATTAGACCATAAATAAGTATATCCGGGAGTACCTCCAGATGCAATAATAGAAGCAACACCATTAGATCCTCCGTTACAAGAAACATTTGTTACAGCCGGAGTTCCGTTTAATACAGGAGGCTGAGTTACTACAATATTGATTATAGTAAAGGTACATGAATTTGCATCTGTAATCGTTACACTGTAATTTCCAGCCGCAAGCCCTGAAGCTGTTGCAGATGTAGCACCATTCGACCATAAATAAGTATAAGTTGAAGTGCCGCCTATTGGAGTAACAGTTGCAGTACCATTAGTTCCTCCATTACAAGAAACAGGTGTTGTACTTGTAGTTCCGGTAAGAGCTGATGCAGGCTGTCCTACCAATATATTATTTATAGTTCTTGTACAAGAATTAGCATCTGTAATAGTAACACTATAAGTTCCTGCAGCAAGTCCTGAGGTCGTTGCAGTTGTAGCACCGTTAGACCATAAATAAGTATAAGAAGGTGTTCCTCCCGATGCCAAAATTGTAGCTGTACCGTTTGATCCTCCAAAACAAGAAACCGCAGTTGTAGAAGGCGTACCGTTAAGTATAGCCGAGGGCTGTCCTACCAATATATTGTTTATAGTTCTTGTACAAGAATTAGCATCTGTAATAGTAACACTATAAGTTCCTGCAGTAAGTCCTGTAGCCGTTGCTGTTGTAGCACCGTTAGACCATAAATAAGTATATCCTGAGGTTCCTCCGGATGCCAGAATTGTAGCGGTACCGTTAGATCCTCCAAAACAAGAAACGGCAGTTGTAGAAGCCGTACCATTAAGAATAGCCGAAGGCTGTCCTACCAATATATTGTTTATAGTTCTTGAACAAGAATTTGCATCTGTAATAGTAACAGAATAAGTTCCCGGTAAAAGTCCTGTAGCCGTTGCTGTTGTAGCTCCGTTTGACCATAAATACGTATATCCGGAAGTTCCTCCGGATGCAACAACAGTAGCGGTACCATTTGAGCCTCCAAAACAGGAAACTGCAGTTGTTGACGAAGTTCCGTTAAGTATTAAAGGCTGTGTGATATTAAAAATTCTTGTAATTTGAGTTAATTCACTATCTGTAATGGTTACTGTATAGTTGCCAACACCAAGTCCTGATGCTGTTGCATTTGTTCCTCCTGATGGAGACCATGAATATGTATAGTTAGTACTGCCGCCTGTTACTACAACAGAAGCTGTACCATTAGTTCCGCCATTACAACTTACATTAGTCTGTGAAATTGATGAAGTGCTTAATGCTGCTCCGGTTGTAAAAGTCAGATCACTTCCATAACTTGTTCCTCCGCTATTTATGGCATAAGCTCTAAAATGAATTGTTGTAGCAGGAGGTAGTCCCGTTACAACATTTGAAAATGTTCCTGTACCAGTTCCCATTTGAACTTTGGTATTTGCCGTAGTTGGATTTACAGTAGTAGCCCAAACAATCCCTCTTTCTATGTTGGCATCACCACCATCTGCAGTTACATCACCCGCAAGTGTTGCCGAAACAGATTTAACAGTTGTAGCCGCAGTAGTTGTAACAGTTGGAGCAACTGCTCCATTATTCCATGCAAAATTATCTACAGCAAAATAATCATAATTGCTGCTTAGTTGAATTTCAAGCTGATCAATTATAAAATTTGTGTTGTTGTTGCCGCCTTCTGTGGCAAAATTCACTTGTAAAAAACCATTGCCAGGAAGCCCATATCCAGTATTAGCTCCAGTTGTATTTTTTACAACCGTAAATTGTGTTACACCGCCCAGTTTTCCTCTAAAGGTAACTGATCCTGCAGCGCCATTACTAGTAACACTTGCGTCCTGAGCAGAATTTCCGGTTAGATAGATCCATAAACTACTAACCTTAAAAGTGCCCGTAGCGGCGGTAACAGTTCCTGATTGTCCCAAACCTTCAGGTCCGGCTGAATCTGCAACTTGTATATACCTGTTAGATTGATTATAACCCAAACCAATACCTTGAGATGCAGCAAAGCTTACATAACTGCTGGTAAGATTGAATGTTTTAGCCGCACTTGTAAAACTCGATGATCCTATTGTTGCAGCTTCAAATGTCTCCGTCGTTTGTGCAGTAAGAAACTGCATTGAAAAAAACAGAAGAATTAATAATAAGTAGAATTTTTTCATAATTTTCTGATATTGAATTAATTTTTTTTGCATTGTTGCATTACATTTTTGTCTTAAATTTCCAACTTCAAATCATAATTAAATTTGAAGTTATGAATAAACAAAAGCTTGCGATTATTGTTCAATCTATCATTCAATCAAATACGGTTACTGATCATGCAAAATGTGCTAAAGCTCTTTCTGATTTTTACAGCAGCCTTTCTGCAGTTCAACATTCTGATGGAAATGAAGTTTCTGTAAAAGGTGGTATTGCCTTATCAAGTTCCGGTGCGGCAGATTGTATAGATGACTATTTGCGTACCATTTATTTTATAAAAGGAATTTACAAGGCCATAACTAAATTATCCGATGACTTTCCTCAAAAAAGCATCAATATACTTTATGCAGGCTGTGGACCTTATGCCACTTTAATTCTGCCTTTACTTCCATTATTTAATAAAGAGAGGATTAATGCCATTTTATTAGATATTAATGCAGAATCAATACAATCTGTTCGCCATCTTTTAACAGTAATTGGTCTTGACGAATACTCCTTACAATTAATTGAAACGGATGCCACGACTTACACTAAACCAGAAGATTTTACAATAGATCTGGCCATATCTGAAACCATGCACTATGCTTTAACTCGTGAACCACAAGTTGCTATAGTGAAAAATATTGTTAAGCAGCTGCCTGAACACGCAATTTTAATTCCCGAAGAAATAAGAATAGATCTGGCCTACACTTTTTTTGATTACGAGCCATCACTTAAAAATGCCAAAGAAGAGATAAAGGGCCACAAACAATTGCAGCCCTATCCTCATCATGTATTTGTTGATAGATTATTTACAATAAGCAAAGAACTTGGCAATTTAGGTCATAATTCTAAATTTGAAAGTGACTTTTATGATCTGCCCGAAAATTTTACTGAATGTCCTGATGTTTGCATTTTTACTGAAATTAAAGTATTTGACAACATTGAACTAAAAACCGCTGAGTCTTATATAACAAATCCGTTTTGTGTTGTATCTCTTTATAGTATCAATGATTATTCAGGAATTCAGTTGCTGTACGATTTTAGCGAAATACCAAAATGGTCCTACAGCCTTAAAAAATAAGCTATTAATTTCTTGTAGGGAAAATACCTTCTAAGCAGATAATATAAGTTAATGCCACATAAGGCTGCATGATAGAAACAGGAATATTACTACCTGTTGCACCTGTTGTAACATTAGTTGTTAAATCTACACTTGGGGTTGCAGTTGTAAATCCTAACGTTGGAGTAAAGACTCTGGATATAACAGATCCAGGTGCGGCAATTGACGCACCGGCTACTGGAGTTGAATCTGTCGCATTTGATGCACTTACAGATATTTTACCAGGTCCTGCATGCACGTGAGCAGGCAAATTGCTTGTTAAAAGAGAAACAGTTGGTGTACCAGCAACTTGTCCAAGAACGTAGTTTGATCCACCACCATTTCCTGCTCCAATAGCTGTTGAACCCTGAAGATTAGGTAATGCAAATGTTGTTTGGCCATTCCCTCCGTAAGTAGTACCTAAAATTGCGAATAAGGCATTATTTTGTGCAATCGACATTATTTGCCCGTTACACAAAGCCCAGCCCCTCGGAGCAAAATTTCCTGCAAAAAGTTTTACAACTCCAATGAATTCTTCCATAATTTAATGTTTTAAATAGTTAATGATTAGATTTAGTTTTGTAGCGATCCTGTTTTTCTTCAAACAGGTTTAATAAAATTGTAATAGAATGCTAATGTACTTTTTATAAGTATCTTATTTACAGGTATTTTTACCTGTTTTTGTAAATAAAATTCTATATTTTAGATTTGGAACAGAAACTATTAAAAAGCAAAAAACTTAGAATTTATACTTCAGTAAATTGCTTCATTAATTAATGCCTGTTATTTAATCAGTTTTAAAATTAGATATCTATTACCTATATCCAGAAAAAGATGTTACGGAACGACTATTTCCTGTCATGAAACCTATTTTTAATGTCAGATAAATTTTGATGGTAACGAATAGAATTATGCGGATTCATTATTCAAGTACAAAAGATGATTTTATTGAATAATGTAATGAAGAAATATTTTTTTAGGCTTGTAGAAACGGATTTCGTTTATTTGAACGAATAAATTTACAAAATTAATATTGTAACTATCAGTAAAACAGAGTTATTATGAAATTATTATTTAATAAGCAGAAAAGAGAATACTTATAGTCGGTTTATAGCTATATCATATGAATAGTAATGCACTTTTGATTTTAGTTGGAAAATATTGAGAAATACTTTTTAGCTTTAATCCTTTTGTTTTTCAATTCTAAAATTAAAAAGATTTATTTTTGCAGCTCAATCAGAGTGATAGTAAACTCGAATTCCGTTACTTTATGAAAGCAGTTATTTTCGACATGGATGGTGTAATTATTGATTCGGAACCGTTTTGGCAAAAAGCTGAATTTGAAGTTTTCTCGTCACTTGGAGTTACATTAAATGCAGAATTTACCAATCGAACCAAAACAATGACAACTGTAGAAGTAACAAAGTTTTGGTATGGAAAATTTCCCTGGGAAAGTAAAAGCCTGGAAGAGGTTGAAGAAATGGTGGTCACGAGAGTAATGCACTTGGTAGAGCAGGATGGAAGTGAAATAAATGGGATCGAATCTTTTATAAAAAAACTTAAAGACAATGGTTTTAAAATAGGTTTAGCCACCAACTCGCCTTATAAAATAATTCCTGTAGTGCTAAAAAAAGCAGGTATTTTTCAATATTTTGATAGTATATTCTCGGCAGAATTTGTTGAGTTAGGTAAACCTGATCCTGCTATATATTTAATGACATCCAAAGAATTGGGAATCGAACCCGAAAATTGCATTGTTATCGAAGATTCTTATTCGGGAATGATGGCCGCAAAAAAGGCAGGTATGAAAGTCGTTGCGTTTACAAACGGAAATGAAGATCTTAATTTAAGTTTAGCCGATTATACAATGGAAAGTTTTCTGGAAAACGAACTGACAATATTCTCCTGATTGATATCTTGTTGCTTAGCAGGAAAGTGAACAAATTTGGTCTATACAATATAATTTTGTAAAAGCTCAAGTCTTTCTTTTACCGTTAAATCACCATCCAGAAACAAAGTCGTACATTCTACTTCGGTTAGCCATTGCTTTTGCTGTTTAAAACTTCTGCTGGTGGTATTTTCTTCCAAATCATATTCGGCAGCCCAGGCTAGAAATGCCTTGTATTTTGCATTTAATTTTTCGTCGAATAAAATTTTATTTCCATATCTTGAGATTTCCCGTTCAGCCAATCTTTGCAATCTGATTTTTTGCGGAATATATAATAAAACAACAAGATCAAATAGATCTTTATAATCTGTTTTCCAACGAAATATAGAACCGGTAACAACTACATTCTCCTGAGAATAAAAATCGGTTTCGAATAAGGAATTGCGTTCCTCATAATTTTTTTCTTCCTGAAAAGGAGGATCTGTTTTTTCCCAAAAGTACTCGTCAGAATCCAGATGTAAAAAACGGGTATTATTTTTTACGAAAGAATTGCCAAGTGTTGTAGCACCTGCTCCTGATGCGCCCATAATCATTATTTTCATCCTGTTTTTAATTAATGCTTCAATTCAATTTATCCTTTAGAATATAAAAATAGTTATAATCTTTAAAGATGAATTCAATTTGTTTTAAATAAAAACAGAAATAAATTTTTGAAATATTTTGTCATCAAGATCGTTTAATAACCAATGAACTCAGTGTAATATAACATTACAGCATGAATTTGTATATTTGTGTACTTCTTAACCTACTAAAGTCTATAATGCCTGAATTTTCACCACTGGATCCAAAAACAGTTTTCCTGCTTTATTTTTGGGGAAACTTATTTATTTGCATTCTCATTTTTAGTTATTCGTTTTCGTATGCTTCGATTGAAAACAAAAGAAAATTAAACATTTTTGGCTACGGAAAAATAACCCTGACCATTGGTTGGGTTCTTATTTTTTTAAGAAACATAATCCCGGATTTTATTTCTATTAATATTGCCAATTCTATCATTTTGTGCGGATGCTGCTATGAAACAATAGCGATGATATCGATGCTCAAATTGAAATCAAGAAGGTGTAATCGCTTGCAAATAGGCATAACCATTGTCGCGATAGCAGTTTTTAACATTGCAACATTATTAGAGAGTAAGGTGAATACCCGAATTGTAATTATGTCACTGGGAATTTTTGCCATTTTTTTGCCGCCAACAATTAATTATTTCAGAGAAAAAGGAAATAATCTTTTCCGGATGTTTTATTTACTTGGCTACGCTGTTTTTGAAATTTTAATCTTCATACGTGCAGTTTATAATTATATCAATCCGCAGGAATATTTTTTTTCGTACCGTGTTTTCGACAGTTTGTACAGTATTAGTTTGTTTTTGCTCACTCTTATTGGTACAGTAGGATTTTTGTTGCTGGTAAAAGAAAAACAAGATCTTAAAATCAAAAAGCTTTTAAACGATAAAAACTTATTCTTTTCGATTATAGCGCACGATCTAAAAGGCCCGTTGGGATCATCGGTTGCATTATCAGAAATATTAGCCGAGGAAATTGATGCTTACAGTCGGGAAGAGATCAGGGAAATTACAGGAATGCTCCACGAATCAAACAAAAACATTTATAAGCTGCTGGAGAATCTTTTAGACTGGTCGCGGGTACAAACGGGAATGATTGAATACAGTCCTAAAAAAGTAGTATTGAATACCCTGATTGAAGAGAACATAGCGCTTAACAGAAATACAGCATTAAATAAAAACATAGATCTTAAGTTTGAATCGACCGAAATTATAGAAGTAAAACTCGATAAATACATGATTGATACTGTTTTGCGAAATCTGCTGACCAATGCCATTAAATTTACGGATCAGCAAGGAGAAATTAGTATCACGATTAAAAAGAGAAACCAAAAAGCAGAAGTATCGATCACGGACAATGGTATTGGAATTCCTGATAATATAAAAGAAAAACTTTTTAAAATTAATGCCAAAGTAATTCAGAAAGGAACAGAAAACGAAAGCGGAAATGGATTGGGCTTACTACTCTGCAGTGAATTTATAAAAAAACACCAAGGCGAAATTTGGGCCGAAAGTGAATTTGGAAAAGGAAGTACTTTTAAGTTTATTTTACCGCTGGAGGGATAAAAATTCAAATCCAAAATCCAAAAATTCCAAAATCCAAATTCCAACAAATTTATAGACCAACAATTGGAATTTGGAATTTAAAAATTTGGAATTTTTATTTAAGTTTTAAATAAAAAAAGTCCCCCAGTTTCATAAGGGTGTGAAACTGGGGGACAAGTAAAAAAAATAAAACACAAATCTTTAGAACGAATATCTCAATCCAAGCTGTCCTTGGAATCTTGAAGCCAATTGATCTATAGTATAAGGTGTAGCCGTAGGTTTTTGGAAAGTATATGTTGGATCGCCAGTAGCAACTCCGCCTAAGTTTCCTGATTTTGTTAACCCAAGGTTGGCTGTTGAATTGTAAGTGTTTGGAACAAAATAGCTTCTTCCCCAATCTTTATTGATAAGGTTTCCAACATTGGCCATACTAAATGAAATTTGGAATGTACCTACTTTTTGAACTTTGATTTCATCTGTTAATTTCAAATCTGCCTGAATGTTCCAGGGAGTTGTATCACCATTTCTTTGTGTGAATGTTCCTCTTCTGCTTTTCAAATAATCGTTTCCGTTTACGAAAGCTTCGTAATCTGCTACCTGTTGAGCCGCTGTAGCGGAGGGAACACCTGCTGCACTTACACCGATATATTTAGCTGCTTCTGCTGCATCTTTAAAGATATAAGCTAAACCTGCTGCTTGTCCTGTTCCTGCAATGGTGGAGTTTACAAATCCCCATGAAAACGGATTTCCAGATTGCGCATTAAAATACACATTAGCAGAGAAAGTATTATTGTCAGCCAGTTTTACCGCATATCCAACATTAGAAACAATTCTGTGTTTGATATTAAAGTTTGAAGTGGCCAATTGAGGATCATTAGGTGTCAATGACTGATTCATCTGGAAGTTACTTTCCATAGAGTTACGAATTCCGTTTGTAACGTCACGAGAATCTCCATAAGTGTACGCCACCATAAAATTCAAACCAAAATCGTATGATTTCGAAACCATTTCAGTAATGCTGTATCGGTATCCTTTATTAGTATTTGATAATAAGTAAGCATTAGAAAAAGCTGGGTTTATGTTTGCGGCATAAATTGGCATTTGGTGATTGGTATCGTAAGAGAAATAAGTTGGGTTATCGGTCTTATTTACCTGTTGAAACTCAAGATCACGAATTACTTTAGTATAAATACCTTCGGTTGTAAATTTATATCCGCCGATAATTTTATCAATAGCCAAAGAGTTTCTTAAAACAGACGGCATTTTAAATTTATTATCTACTAAATCTGCCTGTACTTTTGGCGTAGCATCGTGATATCCGTTTAATCCGCCTGTTTTTAAAGGATCGCCGGCTGCTGTAACCTGAGCTGCTGTAAGGTTGTTTTTATCATAACTTCCGTAACCTACACCATCATTATAATACGCATATCCTAACCATGCAAACGGAATTCTGCCTGTAAATACTCCAGAACCACCTCTTAAAACAAGGGTTTTATCTTCGTCTACATTATAGGTAAATCCAACTCTTGGAGAAACTAATGCTGTAGTAAAAAAGTTATTACTAATTTGATTTAAAGGAGTATAACTGTAAGTATTACCATAGTTAGCATCAGCAGGAGAATTTTGTACCTGAGGGCTTAATTTTGGTTTATTTGGCAAATCAGTATAATCAACTCTCACACCAGGAGTCACTTTAAGTTTGTTGCCAATTCTTATCTCATCCTGTACATAAACGCTATAAAGATTTACTTTGAATTTAGCATACGGGTTATTAAAGATTTCATCTCTTGTAGAACCGTCAAAAGGATAAGTTCCACGAACGCGAGTAGGAAGTTTATTCATGAAATCTGCAAGAGATTTGTACGAAACTCTTCCGTTTAGCGCATTTACAAATCCGTAATTAATGTCGTAGAATTCGTTGTGCGTACCAAACAATAAAGTATGATTTCCTGTTTTATAAGTAAGGTTATCCGTGATTTCGGCAGTGTTTTGTTTCATATTAAAAACAGTAGCTTCACGATCATTTCCTAAGAATATTGTTCCTCCGTTGTAACCAATTTCTGCCTGAGGAAACATGGCATTTGATGATTTTGGATCACGATAATCTTTAATAGCCGAATAACTTGCAAGGAATGAGTTTGACCATTGGCTGTTAAAATGGCTTTTTAATTCTAAAACCGTACTAACAGATTGGTTTTTTTGAGTGAAATCCATGCTCGAAAACCTGAAGTTTGCTGCATCACGCTCTAAGTTCGAAGCTTGAGAAATAACCGTATTGTTTCGTAACGAAAGAGCGTGTTTATCATTAATTTTCCAATCTAATTTATTGAAGAATTTTTGGCTTTTTGCAAAGTTATTGTAAGCACCATAACTTCCCGGATCAAACCCGTAATTTGTTTTAACAAAGTTTGAAATTTGTTCTGCTGTAGCATTATCAACCAATGAAGTCAGTTTTCCGTTAGAATCTGTTTGTCCTGCATTGTAGAACAAAGGATCTGTTCTTTCAGCATATTCCATATTGGTAAAAAAGAACAATTTGTCTTTGATAATAGGTAAACCTAATCTGAAACCAACTTGGTAATCACCAAAAGAATTTGGCATTTTAGAACCGTCACCAGCATTATTAGGACCAGTAATAGCAGCATTTCTGCCATAGCTATAAATAGATCCTGTTACTTCATTGGTACCACTGCGGGTAACAGCATTAACGCTTCCTCCTAAAAAGTTTCCTAATTTAATATCATAAGGAGCAATATAAACCTGAATATCCTGTATGGCATCCAAACTTATAGAGTTAGATCTTGTACTGCTTCCAGGCATTCCTGAAGTTCCGGACTGACCACCTAAAGACGGGCTAAAACCAATTGCATCATTATTGATCGAACCGTCAATGGTTACGTTGTTGTATCTAAAGTTCGTTCCTGCAAAAGAGTTGTTTGAACTTTGCGGAACCAGTTTGGTAACATCCTGAATCCCTCTGTTGATCAACGGTAAACCATTAATTTTTTTCTCATTAATACTTGTTCCGTTATTTTTAGACGATGGTTTAGAACCTGTAATCACTACTTCTTCTAATACATTATTATCTGATTTACCCACCACAATTGTTGGCAAATCATTGTCGCCTAATGCTAAATGTATTTGTGCATTAGAATAATCTTTGGTTTCTGAACTTTTAATTTGAAGTTCGTAAGGTCCGCCGGCATTTAAATTTTCGAAACTAAATCTACCTTGCTTGTCGGTTACAGCTCTGTAGACTGCATTAGTAGGTAAATGTGTTAGTGTAACCTCAGCGCCGGTGAGCGAACTTGTACCATCGCTAACCTTTGCAGATAAAGATGAGGTTGTAATTTGAGCAAAAATGTTCCCCATAACAAGAAGCATGAATGCCGAAAAAAAGAGTTTTAGTTTTGTCATGTTGTTTTAGTTTTTATTTGACAAAGAAACTCCCTTTGTTTCGATCGGATTTAACGCTTTTGTTAACTTAAAATCATAAAACAATTCATTGTTAAGTTAGGATTATGAAGGTGTTATTTCAAGAAAAAGGAATTATCTCTTTAAAATCAGTTACTTGAGTAAAATGCTAAAAATAAGTACATTAAAGCTAGATTTAAAGTAGATTAGAAAAAGATTAGAGTGTTATGTAAATGTTACCGATTGTAAAAAGTGATAACTCTGAAGACTACTATTACAACTCAAAAAATGTGATTTTGCATGTTTTTAGGAATATGATAATTTTCAAATTAGAATAAAATTGAATAGCGTCCAACTTTAGTTGGATGGAAAAGAAAAGTACAACAGAAGAGGCTTTAGATGAATGAACTACGTTTTCACTAAAGTATATTATAAAGTTAGCCTGCGCATTTTTGTCATCCCGAGGAACGAGGGATCTCCGCAAGCAGCTCTACAAAGAGCGATTTTGATTGTGGAGATTCTAGTGGAGATCCCTCGTTCCTCGGGATTGACAATGATTGTGATTAAGTTGTTTTCTATGTTTCTAATTATACTCAACAATTAAATTCTTAAGGAAACACTAAAGAAAACGAAGTGCCTTTTCCTATTTCAGAATCTACTATTAAATTAATATTATGAAGTTTAAGAATCTGCATTGTGATAAAAAGCCCCAAACCTTGCCCTTGAATATGTCGCGTAGTATCGCTTCTAAAAAAGAGATCGAAGATAGATTCCTGATCGTTTTCTGAAATTCCGGGACCCTGATCGGTAATTTTAATGACAAGTTTATTTTCGTTCGAAAGGGCAAAAATTGCAACCGGAGCAGGAGAGGAGAATTTTATAGCATTATCTACTATATTATATAAGGCAATAAAAAGCATGTGTTTATTGGCATAAATAGAAAGTAAAGCTTCCTGATCTGCAATGGCATTCAAATTGAATGAAACCTTAGATTCCGGATATTCGATAGCTTTTTTCTCTAGCACATTCCATAAAATCTCATCGATTCTGATGGTTTCCATTTGTTGAGGTTCAGAAAGTTCAAGACCGGATAAAACCAAAAGACCTTCGAGAGTGGCTTTAAGATGTAAGGTGTCTTTACGTAGCGATTTTAGAATTTCTTCATATTGAGCGTTTGTTCTGGGTTGCTGCAGCGAAACATCCAGATCTCCTATAATAATGGTGAGAGGCGTTTTCAATTCGTGCGAAGCATTTTTCAGGAAATTATTCTGAATCATGATGCCGTTTTCTAATCTTTCTAAAAGATAATTGAATGTAGTAACCAATTCTTTAATTTCATCTTTTCCACTCGTTTGCGGCACTTCTAATCTCGAATGAAGATTCTCGGTTGTTATGGTGTTTACTTTTGCAATTACTTCAGTAAACGGACGAAAAGTTTGTTTGGCTAAGAAAGTTCCTAAAAGATAATTTAAAGGAATCCCGGCGAGATAAAACAAAATAAACATCAGTCCAAGCATCTCTAATTGATGATTGCCGGCGCGGTCGATTCCGGAAACGATAATAATAAAATCGCCCTGATTGTCTTTATAAAATAAACCCACAAATTGTCTGTCGCCTCTTGTAAAGGTTTGCAGCTTTTCTTTTTTAATGTTTTTTAAGTCCTTTTCGCTTAAATCAAAATCAATAGTATCGCGTACATAAAGTTGGTTTGTTTTAGTATCATAAACCCGAATCGATTCGTTGTTGATGCGTTTGTACTGAAGTTCAATTTGTTTGTAACGTTGACTGTTAAATTCTTTGATTTCATCTTTTTCAAAATAAAAAAGAGCCGTTGTCATAGCGTGATCTTCAAGATTATCAAAATAAAGATCCTTCATGTGACTTTTGAACAAAAGGAAAGATCCGGCCATAAGAAGCCCGGTTATAAAAGCAAACAGCAAAGTAGAATTGGCAGCTAATTTGTTTTTAAGATTCATAACTCTTTTGTTTGAGCATATATCCTGTTCCTTTTATAGTATGAATGAGCGGAGTAGGGAAGTTCTTGTCGATTTTATTTCTGAGATAATTAATATAAACATCTACAGTATTTGAAGTAGTATCAAAATCGATATTCCAGACCGCCTGAGCAATTTCAATTCGGGATAAGGCTTTCTCGCGGTTTTTCATAAAAAATATCAGAAGCTTTAATTCCCTCGAAGATAGATTTAGTTCTTTCCCGTCTCTGGCAGCACTTTGTTCTTTCATATTAATTTCGACCCCGGCATACGACTGAAAATCCAGAATTCCGGTACTGAATTCGGCACGACGAAGCTGCGCGTTTATTCGGGCTAATAATTCTTCAAATAAAAATGGTTTGGCAAGATAATCATCGGCTCCGGCCTGCAGACCTCTTACTTTTTCGTGTGGTGTATCGAGCGCGCTCAAAATAAGGATCGGAACAATTATTTTTCGGCTCCTTAAAACTTCACAAACTTCAAATCCGGTAATATCAGGAAGCATGATGTCGAGAATAATAATGTTATACTCGTTTTCCATCACTTCTTTTATAGCATCAAAACCTTTGGTAATGGTTTTAACTTCATAAAGATGTTCTTCAAGTCCTCGCGTAATAAACGAAGCCACTCTTGGATCATCTTCAACTAATAATACTTTATTCATAACCGGATAAGGATCAAATTTGTTGTGATAAAAGTAACTAAAAGTATCACCGTGAGCAAAGAATCGTAAAAGAATATAGTAGCCTATAAATTGAATTTTTGTAATGTAGAAATTGGTATCTTTAAAATTCCGTAAAGGTTATCGGGAACCTAAATTTTTTTAAATAAAAAAGTAATATATGAAGCTATTCTACACTAAAATAATACTGTTTTTAATGTTCTTAACTTTTTTTTCCTGCGAAACCAAAAAACAAAAACCAGAATCGAAACCGTACAAAGCAGGTGTAATTTTATCTTTTGATGATGCGTATGTTGATGAATGGTACGAGGCCGATCAGGCTTTGAAAAAATACGGATGGAAAGCTACTTTTAATGTTTGCAGAATTGATTCGATTGGAAAACCTCAGATTAAAAAACTTCTTCAATTGCAGAAAGAAGGTCACGAAATTGCAGCTCATGGCTACCATCATTACAATGCCGTAAAATTTGTTAACCAACACGGTATCGATGCTTATATGCAACAGGAAATAGATCCTATGATTTTGTCTATGAAAAGGTTAGGTTTTAATGTTACGACATTTGCCTATCCATACGGAGAAAGATCTGACGCACTTGATAAAGCTTTATCCAATGATTATAAAATTATTAGAGGAAGAGCCTTTGGAGGTGAAGCTCCGGAGAAACAAGACAGTTTTTTTAGTAATTCGAAAATAGTATTTGCTTTTGATATCGATAATAGTCATATACATTTTAGTATTCCGTATGTTTTAGAATTGCTGGATTATGCCAAAAAACACAACAAAATTTTACTTTTATGCGGTCATAAACCCGTTAAAAATGTAACCGAAAATTATCAGACAAAAATAGAAACCTTAGAATTCATTTGTAAATACATGAAATTGAATGATCTTAAGTTTTATAAAACATCTGATTTAGATGATTTACTGCCTGAAGAATAAATTTTAATGATAGGCTTTTGTCAAGCTTCTGGCAAAGATTTACTTCGTCTGTTCGCTATCGCCCGAGTCTCCTGCTTCGAAATGACAATGTTGTGTTTAAACTTTGCGTCTTAGCGCCTTTGCGAGATTAATTTTATTTTTCATATAAGATTAAACAATTTTTAAATTCGTGAATTCGTGGCTTTTTTTGCGACGAAATAGCTATGATTTTCAAAAATTTTCAAATCATTTTAATCCTATAATCTGTGGCTAAACTTTCGTTTTTGTAAATCTTCAATTCCACATTTTTGATTTTTTTTCGTGTTTTTCGAAAATCATAAAATTTACTCTGCAACCACCATCATTCTTACATTTTTGTTTGTAAATGTTAATAATCCTGTTATTTTTTTTATGATTTTGGGCAAAACTGCTCGATTTTTCGTACCTTAAAAATTCTAACAAATAAAAGACAATGATGACAAAATTACGAATTTCATTAATCAACATTCACGGACTCTTAAAAGGTTCTGGTTTGGAGATTGGTAGAGATGCTGATAATGGCGGACAAACAAAATACGTATACGAACTTGCTGAGTTTTTATCACAACACGAAGATGTAGAACATGTTCACCTTTTTACAAGATTAATTGACGATCCAAATCTTTCTCCTGAATATGCAGTCCCTATCGAAATCATTAATGATAAATTAGACATAAGACGTATTCCTTTTCTGGGAAAAAAGTACAAAGCAAAAGAACAATTATGGGAAGGTTTAGACACTTTTGTAAACGGAATTGTTCAGCATATTAAACTTCACGATATATTCCCAAACTGGATTCATTCGCATTATGGCGACGCAGGATATGTAGCCAGCGAATTATCTACTATTTTAAATATTCCTTTCGCACATACCGGACACTCTTTAGGTTTTCATAAAAAAAGTAAATTACTCGAAAGTGGTTTGAGCGAAGAAGAAATCGAAAAGAAATTCAAATTCACTCAAAGAATCGCTGCCGAAGAAAAAACGTTAGAATTATCTGAATTTATTGTTACCTCGACAGAACAGGAAATTGAAACCTATAAACCTTATAAAAATTTTGAATTAGCAAAATACCACGCTATTTCGCCGGGAATCGATACCAGAAAATTTGTTCCGTATTACCAAAAGGAGCAGGATTCTGAAAAACAAATGGAGGAGGAGCAAAGAAAATATTGGGTAGCAGAGACTATTTCGAAATTTTTAATAAATCCGCACAAGCCTTTTATTCTGGCGCTTTCACGACCTGATCGCCATAAAAATCTTCATACCTTAATTGAAGTTTATGGTAAAGACAAAGAACTGCAAAGCATTGCCAATCTGGTCATTTTTGCCGGAATCAGAAAAGATATTTCAAAAATGCCGGAATCTGAAAAAGATGTTTTGACAGATCTTCTGTTGCTAATGGATAAATATGATTTGTACGGAAAAATGGCCATTCCGAAAAAACATGATGTAGAAAATGAGGTTTCGATTATTTACCGTTATGCAGCCGAAAAAAGAGGTGTTTTTGTGAATTTAGCCTTGCATGAAAACTTCGGTTTAACCGTAATTGAATCGGCAAGTTCAGGTTTACCGGTTGTGGTAACCAAGAACGGCGGACCATCAGAAATTATTCCGACTTGCCAGAACGGAGAATTGGTAGATCCACTGGATGAAAACGAAATCAAAAAAGCTTTGCGAAATATTTTAACCAATGAAAATCAATGGAAATATTATTCGAACAATGGCGCCATTAATATTCAGAAACATTACAGTTGGTTAAGTCACGTAAACCAATATGTAGATTTGGTTAATGAAAACTTATCGTTGTCTTCCGGTTCAGGAATCAAAAAGCAGCATTATCCTAATATCAATATCGAAAGATTAAAACGTAAGGTGGAACATTTATTTGTTTCGGATATCGACGGTACATTGATAGAACCAAAATTAAACAACCCCGGACTAAAAGAACTCAAAGAACATTTGATCAATCGTACCGATAAAATGGCATTCGCATTGGCATCCGGACGAAATTTAGCATTGGTAAAACAAGTTATCGACGAAGAACAGTTTCCTTTGCCTGATTTTATAATTTGCTCTGTAGGAACCGAAATTTATTATACAAATGGTAAAGATTATATTTTAGATAAAGGCTGGGCTAAATTTTTGGCCGGTCGATGGAAAAGAGAAGATATTGTCAACCGTCTAAAAGAAGTTCCATGGTTGCGATTGCAGGAAGAAGAAGCCCAAAATCCCTATAAAATATCGTATTATTATGATAAAGAAAAATACGATCACGAGCAGTTAATTGCAGTTTTAGGTACAGGTTGGTACAAAGTAAATATTATTCCGAGTCACGGCGAGTTTCTTGACTTTATCCCCAAAAGAGCCTCAAAAGGAAATGCTATCAAATTTTTATGCCGTAAATGGTCTATTCCTTTATCGAATGTTATTGCTGCTGGAGATTCCGGAAATGATATCGATATGTTCAGAGGTGCTGTAAAAGGAATCATCGTAGGAAATCGTAGTGTTGAATTGGCTGATTATGAAACTACAAAAAGTATTTATGTGGCCAAAGATTCAGCTTCTTCCGGTATTTTAGAAGGGTTAAAACATTATAAAATAATTAAATAAATAACAGATGTTGGTTATTCTTTGAGATGTCCGGATTATCGTTGTCTTTAGAAAGTTCCGAAGGAACGATTCATATTGTAGCAAGGGATTTTAATCCCTTGAAATGTGGAATTTCGACAAAGATTGGTGATTTTGTTTGCGGTCCTTCGACTTCGCTCAGGATGACAAAAAATGACACAATATGTTAAATAATAAAATAGGTTAAATATGTATTCAGGTTCAGGATTTAGTAATTGGGAAATAGGAGACGTTGATGTGTTTATAGATGAAAGCGGAGTGCATCATTTATTTCATCTTATTATTCCCAATCACGATTATATTGCGCATGCAGTATCAAAAGATGGTCTTTCTTGGAAAAGAGTAAAGAATGCTTTGTTTGTAGGCGATCCGGGTGAGTGGGATGATGATATGTTATGGACAATGCATGTTAGTAAAAACTCTGCCGGAGAAGGTTACGAAATGTATTACACAGGTTTAAAACGTCAGGACAAAGGAATAACCCAAAAAGTAGGGCGCGCAGTTTCTCCTGATTTAATTCACTGGACAAAAGACAATCAATATGGATTACCATTGCGAAGTAATGCCCCATATTATGAAAGCAGGGAGAACAATCCGCGTGAATGGCTTAGTTTCAGGGATCCTTATAAATATGAATTTGAAGGAGAAGATTATCTGCTTATTTGTGCCCGTAGCGCTGTAGGACCAACATACAGAAGAGGTTGTATAGGAGTTGCAAAAAGAGAAGAAAAAGGTTTTGTGCTGCAAAAACCGCTGCACGTAGCGTATGTATATGATGATATCGAATGTCCCTGCGTGGTAGAAATAAAAGGAATGCATTATTTGCTAGGCTCAATTCGCGAAGATATCAAAGTGCGTTACTGGTTTTCTCCCGATTTTAAAGGAGAATACCACGCCTTTCATAATAATGTATTAATGCCGCAAGGCAATTACGCCGCAAGAATTGTAAAAGAAGGCGAGTATTATCTCATTTATAATTTTTACTTCGTGGGAGGAAATGTGAATACACTTCGCGTGATTCCGCCACCAAAACAGCTGGATGTTGATAGTAATGGAAGATTGTTATTAAAGACCTATCATCATTGGAGAACGCTGTACCAAAGAACCATTCAACAAAAAAACTTGCCTATTCCGGTACCTATTTTAGGAAATCCGTCGGCAAATTTTGAGGTAGAAAATGAAAATAAATGGCGAATGGGCTGCCGAAGTGGTTATGAAGTTTTTTGTTTTGATAAACCTTCTGAAAATTTTGTCTGGGAAGGAACATTGGCGGTAGAAGGAATGGGAAAAACCGGTTTTGTCATCGAATGTGATGAACAAGGAACGGCTTATTACATCTCAATTGATTTTGTAAATGGGTTTGTGCAATTTAGAGCCTGGGGATTTAATGAAAAGGATGTAAAAAATAATTTTGTTTTCGAAAATATTCAAACCAACCAATTTGAAATCGTAGATACTAAAGAAATTTATTTTAAGATCATTCGTTACGGAAATTATTACGAGCTTTCGATCAATGAAATCGTGAAGCTAACGTTATTGGACTATAAATACAGCGAAGGTAAAATTGGCGTTTACGTTTGTTCTGCTATAGTTGCTTTAAGTGATTCAAAAATTCATGTAATTCCAGAACCCGAGAACGAATATGCAACCGCAGATCCTAATAAAGCAATGGATGAATACAATAAAATAGCACAGTAGTTAAGTTTAATAATGATGGTTGAACTATTGGGAATTACTTTCTATAATGCTTTTAACGCTTTGAATAAAAGTTTCGGTATTGTTGATTTCGCCTTTTATATAAACATCATATTCGGTTAATTTAAACTGTTCCAGCATATCTTTTTTTAGATATTTTATCATAGACTCAAGACTTCGGGTATCGGTTTCTGTTTGTCTTTTTAATTCACGTTGTTTGCTTTCCAGGTAAGCTAAAGTTCTTTTTAATCTTAGTACATTACTATTGTCCACACTTAATATTCTTAAATTTAATAAAAATAACGATAATCAGGAATAAGATAAAATTCAATATTTTTCCAAAAACGTACCAGTGAATTGAATTTATCTTATTACAAGACTATCGTTTCAGGTAATTACGTAAGAATTGGATTTTTAGTTTTGAAATATAAGGCAAAAAATTAAAAAGAATAATAAGAATTAGATGTTTTTGGGTATAACAGTTTGATATGTTATTGTTTAGGTCGAAATGTAAGAAGATTTTTATTTGATTTTTTGTTTAAAAATCTTTGCATGAGGAAATGTAGATGAAGGTTTTTTTTAATTTGAAATAAAAAATGATAGCAGCTAAAACAGAATAATAAAAAAGAAGCGGTGTTTTTCTTACTCAGGCAAACACCGCTTCTTTTTTATTATAGCGTGAAAGATTATTTTACAACAGTCGCTTCCAGTTCAACTTTTAAGGTTTCAAAAAGACTTTTTACTTCGAGTAAAGTTGTAGCTTGTTTGATGTTGTGTTTCGCCACCCAATCCTGAATAAGATTAAAATGTGGCCAAAGCTCATCAGTCGCAGTAGTGTAAATATTCAACCGAACAATTCCTTTGCATTCATATCCAGCTTCAGTAATAACCTGTTCCAGATTTTTTAAAGCCAGTTTTATTTGCGATTCCATGTTTTCGTTACTCGAGATTCCGTCAGCATTGATAGCCGTTTGTCCCGAAACGTACAGGGTTCCTTCCGGATTTTTTACTTCAACAGCTTGTACATAACTGCGCTGGTTCTGCCATTCCCAAGGATTGATTGCTCTTTTTTCCATTTGTTTTCCTTTTTTCGTTTGTGCCAATGCAGGCATCGTAGTTAATAATAGTAATACTAAAAGGTTTGCCGTTTTTTTCACGATTACATTTTAAAATTGTAATACAAAATTGAGCATAACGGCTGGAAAGTACTCGTGACATTTTTCACGATTTTGATGTGAGAATTGTCACATCAGGAAGATAATCTGCTTAAAGTTTCGCGGGACACGCCTAAATACGAAGCGATTAAACTTTTAGGAACACGCTGCATTAGCGAAGGATATTGTTTTAATAATTGGTCGTAACGCTCTTTAGAGTTAGAAGTCTGCCAGGAAATAATACGGCGTTGTGATCCCAGAAAACCAAAAGTGGCTTTCTCCAGAAAAAAGCGCTCCATTTTTTGCAGGCCGTTGCATAGGTTTTTATAATCTTCCAACGAGCAGCAAAGCACTTCAGTATCTTCAAGGCATTCTAATGTCATTGTAGCTTCAGTTTGGGTAAAAAAGGCGTAGTAATCACTTTCCCACCAATCTTCCATCGCAAAAGAAACAACATGCTGCTTTGCTTTTTCATCAGTATAAACCAATTTCAAAAGTCCGGAAAGTACAAAATAAGAATACTTTACAGCATCACCTTCCTGAATAAGAAACTGATGCTTTTTAAATTTTTTAGTAGTAAAATGAGCAGCCACAAAAGCAAACTCCTCGTCTGTGAGAGGAATTATTTTCTCGATATGTTCTCTAAGTTGATTGTGCATAGTAGCATCCAAAGTTATTGAAATTTTAGTAATAGAGAATCTTTTTAATTAATATATCAATTTTGCGATTAGTGTAAAATATAAGCAAAATAAATTTAAAAATTAGTTAACGATTTAATAAAATTAATAACAATTTCTTAAACTTTTGTTTATTAGTGTGTTGATAAATAATGTTTTATAAAGCAATTTTAGGAACATTAGTAACGAATTAATATTTATATTTGAGAATGAATCAGAGTCAAATAATTTAAAATATTTACAAATGGATAAAGCTATAAAACTAAAAGTTCGTAAGGAGTTGGATAGTCAACAACAGTTGAATATTATTAAATTAAAGGGTAGTTTAATCTCTAAAGGTTATACCGAAATTATTCATATCCTGGATCAGGATGATGAGTTTCACATCAATTCTTTCGCAACTCCTTCTGAAACTACAAATGAAGTCCAGGAATTTATCAAAGCATTTATCTACAAAGAAAATTTGGCAGATACGATAACAATTTTCAGATAATTATAAAATTATTGCTTATAAATAAAAATCTACATTTATTAGATCATTAATTTCTAATCCTATTTCAACCATAGCCCAAGGTTTCAACCTTGGGTTACGTGTTTTTAGAACCCCAATTCTCCAAGCCCAAACGGTCGAAATCGTTGGCAAATAGAACAGCTTTATTTGCCCCAAAATAAATTAACAAAGTCTTGTTTTATAGACTGTTTGTTTTATTATTAGCCATTATGTTAATTCATTGTTAAAAATGTAATTTTGTTGCATTATACTTCTTTTTATAAAGATAATCATATCTTTACGTCAGATTTTGGTCTGTTTTCTTTAGAAAAATAAAAGAAAATAGTTAAAAGGGAATCAGGTGCAAATCCTGAGCAGACCCGCTACTGTAAGTTCTATACAAGTCTTTAAACGTTACTAATGCCATTGTTCGCCGTGCGGATGAGAAGGTTGTTTAAAGATGGAACAAGTCAGGAGACCTGCCATAATCACATAGTTTAAGACTTTCGTGGAATAAAGTCGAACAACAAGAATTGACCTGCTATTGCATAGCGGGATTCTCTCTTTTTGCTTTTTGATTACTACATCCGCGAAATTTATTTTAATTAAATCAAGTGATGTATAATACAAAAAAAATACTCTTATTCTCTTTCTTGTTTTTTGCTCCTTATTTGCTTCATTCGCAAGTATCTAATGACAGTTTGCGCGTTTTAAAAGAAGTTATTTTGAAAGGTAAACCCTATCAGGAAGTAATTCCCGTACAAAGCCTTTCCGGAAAATTACTCGAGAATTTAGCGAGCCATAATGTTGCCGATGCGTTACGATATTTTGCCGGAATTCAAATTAAGGATTATGGCGGTCTCGGCGGACTTAAAACGGTCGATGTGCGTAATATGGGTACGCATCATGTAGGTGTTTTTTACGATGGCATTCAGTTGGGTAACGCGCAAAATGGAGTCACAGATCTGGGGAAATATTCCCTGGATGACATGGAATCGCTAACATTATTCAACGGACAAAAAAGTGAAATTTTTCAATCGGCAAAAGATTTTTCAGCCGCTTCGACTATTTATTTAAGAACAAAACGTCCTGTTTTTGTTGGCGATAAAAAAACAAATTTACTGGTAAGGTTTAAAACTATGTCTATCAATTATTTCGACCCTTCTTTTAGATGGGAACAAAAACTGAGCGATAAAGTCAGTCTGAACGTCAGTTCTGAATACATCAAATCAAACGGACAATATAAATTTAGATACCAAAGAAATAATCTCGACGGATCTGTAGCCTACGATACTACTGCCACGAGACATAATAGCGATATAGAAGCCTTACGATTTGAATCCGGACTTTACGGAAAAATCAATAACGGTTCCTGGGATGCCAAAGTGTATTACTATGATTCTGACAGAGGAGCTCCGGGAGCGATTGTCGAGAATAAATTTTCTGATGGTTTCAGGCAATATGATAAGAATTTTTTCGCACAAGGAACTTTCATTAAAGATTTTACCAAAAGATATAAGTTTCAGGCCAAAGGAAAATACGCATACGATTACACGCATTATGTGGCAAGAGATACAACCAATATATTAGGCGAAACCGTAACCGAAGGCGCACAATCTGATGATAGTTATTACCAGCAGGAATATTATGTGTCAGCAGTCAACATGTACAGTATAGTATCGAACTGGGATGTTTCGCTATCTACAGATTTTCAATACAACAAATTAAACGCCACCAGAAAAGGAATAAATACTCAATTTTCTTTTCCGCAACGTTATACAGCATTGTTTTCTTTGGCAAGTTGTTATAGACTTGGTGGTTTTAAAGCTTTAGGAAGTGTAGTAGGTACTTATGTTCAGGAAGAAGTGCGTTACAATGCAAAAGCTCCCGATAAAAAAGAATTTACGCCTGCCTTATTTTTAGGTTACACACCTTTTAAGGAGTACGATTTTAATGTGAGAGCATTTGCAAAACGTATTTTCAGAATGCCCACTTTTAATGATTTGTATTATACAATGGTTGGTTCGAGTACGCTGAGACCTGAATATATGAATCAGTACGATATTGGTTTTACTTATAATATACTTGTAAATAAAGGATTTTTCGATAAAATATCTTTTCAGGTTGATGGCTATTACACCAATACCAAAGACAAAATAGTAGCAGCGCCAACCGGAAATTTATTTCGCTGGATGATGACCAATATGGGACAGGTAAAAGGACACGGAATAGAATCTGTCGTGAATATGGGCATGCACATTGGCAAAGTAAATTTAACCACAAATCTTACTTATACCTATTCTGAAAACAGGGATTATACCAAATTTGGCGGTCTGGAATTGTCTTCTTACGGAGATCAAATCCCTTATACGCCATGGCATAGCGGATCCGGAATATTAAATGCTGAGTATGAAACCTGGAACTTCAATTACAGCTTTGTATACGTAGGAAAACGATACAATGGTAATGTCAATAATATAAAAGTCAACGAAGTGCAGCCTTGGTATACACACGATTTGGCAGTGCAGAAATCTTTTGCATTTCAGCATTATAAAATGAAAGGCACAATAGAACTTAACAATGTTTTCGATCAGCAATACGAGGTAATTTACAATTATCCTATGCCGGGTCGTACAATGAAATTTATAATAAGTATCGAGCTATGAAAAAAATCACCACAAAATTAGTCCTCGGTTTATGTATAACCCTTGCTTTTATTTCCTGTAGGGAAGAGGAAACGATTTTTCCATCTTCGGATAAAAGTGTAGCTGCGCCAAGAAGTGACGGAAAAATAGAAGGATTTTATCTTCTTAATGAAGGTAATATGGGAATGAACAGAGCCAGTATTGATGTATTCAATTACAGGACAGGAAATTATACCACCGATATTTATTCAGAACGAAACCCGACAGTTGTAAAAGAACTGGGTGATGTTGGAAACGATATTCAAATCTACGGCAACAAGGTTTATGCGGTAATTAATGTTTCGAACAAAGTAGAAGTTATTGATAAATGGACGGCAAAACGCATCAAAAAAATAGACATTCCCAATTGTCGATATGTGGCTTTCTATAAAGACAAAGCTTATGTAAGTTCTTATGCAGGTCCGGTCGCCATTGATCCCAATGCCGAAATAGGTTTTGTAGCCGAAATCGATACTACATCATTAGAAATAAAAAGAAAAGTAAATGTAGGATATCAGCCCGAACAAATGGTAGTGCATAACGGGAAACTCTACGTTGCCAATTCCGGAGGTTACAGGGTTCCCAATTACGACAGAACCGTATCTGTAATCGATCTTGAAACTTTTACCGAAATAAAAAAGATCGATGTTGGCATCAACCTTTACAGCATGGAAATCGACAGCAGGGGCGATATTTATGTGAGTTCCAGAGGAGATTATTACAACACGCCTTCAAATCTTTTTGTAATTGATACTAAAACAGATGAGAAAAAAATGCAGCTCGATATGCCGGTTTTAGGAATGTGTCTCGTTGACGATTTGCTCTATTACTACAGTGTATCATGGAGTTATCTTACCAATAGCAATAAAGTGACCTACGGAATATTAGATACAAAAACGAAGAAAGTAATAAGCGATAAGATTATTACGGACGGTACTGAGAAACAAATCATGATTCCGTACGGACTTCAGATAAATCCCGAAACCAAGGAAATTTATATTACCGATGCTCAAAATTACGTGGTAACAGGTTACATCTACTGCTTTACGCCCGAAGGTAAATTAAAATGGAAAACTACAGCAGGGAATATTCCCGCACATATTGCTTTTATAACTAAAAATTAAAATGAAAAAAATGTATCACAACTTTTTAAAACATTTTCGATTCGCAGTGCTTGTATTCATAGCACTAACACTTGCCAATTGTTCTGATAATGGATCGAATGACGATGATAACGGAGGAGAAACTATTGTTGAAAATGAATATAGTGTACAACGCTCTAAAATAGTAGCAGTTACGGCACATAATGGTCTAAGTACAGAGGCTAAATTTACATGGAGCGTGACAAAAGGACCATCAGAGAATTACGCATTTTCTGATGTTACAGCCAAGGAAACCTTATTCGCTGCTACAGACGTTGGTGTTTATGAACTTACATTACTGATCAACGATCAGGGAATGATGCAAACGCAAAAAGTAAAAGTAAATGTAACCAAAGAAACAAAGGAATATAAAACTTTTATAGACAAAGTATTTGAGTTTAGACCTGCGCCCGGGCAATTTATAAATGATTTGCCGGCCGCAAATGACGGAGAAACGGCCGAAAGAATTTTGGCCAGAGCCAATACATATCTTGCCAAGAAAAACGGAGATCTTATTTCGCTTGGAGCCTTTGGCGGTTACATCGTTTTTGGATTTGATCATACCGTTGTGAATATAAAAGGAAAACGTGATTTTAGGGTTTTAGGTAATGCTTTCTGGGCGGATGCCAATCCTAATCCAGACACTTCAATGCGCGGAGGCAGTAGTGAAGCGGGAGTAATAATGGTTTCATACGATAAAAATAAAAATGGGCTTCCGGATGATGAATGGTACGAAATAGAAGGTGCAGGTCATAAAATGGAAAAAACAATCCATAATTATGAAATTACTTATTACAGGCCAGATCCTAATAAAGTTCCTGTGCCGGGAGGTGGGACCGGAACCGTGCTTTTTACGGACATGGAATACATCTACTGGAAAGACAATCAGGGTAAAGATGGTTATCTGGCACAAAACAATGCCTATAATCACTCACTAGATTACTGGCCAAAATGGCTTAAAGACCAGCCAAGTATCACCTTTAAAGGAACAAGATTACCGGACAATGCAGTTGATGAAAGCGGAACTGGAAGTTATTTTGTTCAGTACGCATTTCTTTACGGATATGCAGATAACGCACCCAACAACGACGATGATTCGGCTATAGATATTGATTGGGCAATTGATAAAAACGGAAACAAAATTCACCTTCCGGGAGTAGATTTTGTAAAAGTTTACAATGGTCTTAGTCAACAGGCGGGATGGTTAGGCGAAACTTCTACCGAAATAATGGGAGCAACAGATTTGCACCTTTTGGGAGAAAATATTCCTACCCGAAAATAGATCAATCAGAATGTTAAATTAAAATTATAATACCAAAAACCATGAAAAAAAACCTTACCCATTTATTATTAATTGCCTTTGCAGCCGTTTTTACAAGCTGTAGCAGCAACAATGATGATGATAAAGCTGAAGAAAAGATCGCAGTTACACTTCAGGAAAAATACGAAACATCGACATTTAGCGTCCTGAATATTCCGGCTTCTGCCGAAGTTGCAAGCCCTGTTTACGAATGGATTTTGACTAAAAATCCGGTGAACCAAACTACTGATTCTATTGTTGGAAACACAAAAGACTTACGTTTTGTACCCATTTATGCAGGAGCTTATGAACTTACATTGAATGTTACTTCGGGAGATAAAAAAGGGAGCAAAAAAACAATAGTAAATGTAACGAACGAAACAAAAAATTATAACCCATATATCACCAGCATTTTTGATTTTGATCCGGCACCGGGAATGTTTGCCAATGATGTATACAAGGACGGCTTTAAGAAAGAAGATGTAGTGCGAACGGCTTTGGGAAGAATTAATGAAACCAATGTAGGCTACCAACTGGATTTAGGAGGTTTTGGAGGTTCTATTATTGTAGGTTTCGATCATACTGTGGTGAATGTTTCGGGACAAAACGATTTTAAAATTTATGGAGGAGATTTAACAGATAAAGCCAATCCGCCGGCACCGGGAATAATATATGTTGCATATGATAAAAACGGTAACGGAAAACCAGACGAAGACGAATGGTACGAAATTATAGGAAGCCAGCATACAAAAGCAAACACCATAAAGAATTTTAAAATCACCTACCATAAAAAAGCAGTGGGAGTACCAGTTGTAGTAAGCGGACCAAATGATATGTTTTCGGATCGTGAACATATCTTTTGCGAAAATAATTCACCTGAGGCCTATTATATGCCAAAATCGAAAAGCAAAAAGGAATACTATCCTTTATGGGCTACTCAAACTTCTGTTACCTATGAAGGAACAAAACTAAATGTAGATTTTGTTACGGCACGTCCTGGACAGACTACGTTATGGAATTTTACACCTCCGGAATGGGGATATGCAAATGCAGTAAACCCTGATATCGATATCGACTGGGCAGTAGATAAAAACGGTAATAAAGCCAATCTTCCGGGAATTAATTTTATAAAAGTGGTCAACTGTGTTAGCGAACCTATGGGACTTTGCCATCAGCAATCTTCAATGGCGACCAAGTTTGCAGGCGCAGGAGATCTTCATTTATTAAAAAAATACAACTTAAAAAAAGTAAAATAATAAGGATATGAAAAAGTATTTAAAATATAGTTTGTTTCTATTGGCTATTGGCGCTTTTTATTGCTGCAGCAATGACGATTCAAAACAAGAAGGTACTGAAACGCAACCCGTTAAAGTAGCTTCAATTTCAGTAAAACTAGCGTCAGATTTCACAGTTAGCAGATACAACGCAGTAACCGTAGATCCTGAAGTAGTGATCGAAAATGCTGAGGCTGCACTTGCACAATACAAATGGACAACAAAAGTAACCGGAGCTGACGGAGTTGTAAAAGATTCTGTTATTGGAGACACTAAAACTTTACAGTTTATAGTGCCAAAAGCAGCTACGTATGCTGTAGATCTTACAGTAACATTGGGTAAAGTTGTCAAACAAGCGGCTACAAAAATTACAGTTTCAGAAACAGGTAAAACGTACACTTCAAAAGCATTAACGCTTATCGATTACATACCTGCTCCGGCTTATAATTTTGACAGTTTTGCCTTTGCAACCAAAACAGAAGCTCTTGAAAGAGTTCAGTCAGACCTTATCGAAGGAAATGCTGTGCCGCTGGGAACTTTTGGAGGATCTATCGTTACAGCATTTGATCATACCGTAATAAACGCCTATGGTAAACGCGATTTTACAATTCTGATGAATGAGACAAGTAATAGCGTCAAATTTTCTCCTGTAAGTGTATATGTTGCTTATGATGCCAATAAAAATGGTATTGCAGACGAAAACGAATGGTACGAAATCGCCGGTAGTGAATACAATAAATCGACTACTGTTAAAAATTATGAAATTACATACACTAAGCCAGATGCGGCTAAAGCAGCTGTAACAGGCACAAAAGACTGGCAGTTTGATAAAGAGTATATCAAATGGAAAGACAATAAAAATGCTTCCGGTTTTATTACAAGAACAAAAAAATGGAGACGCTATAATTATTATCCACAATGGATGGGAGAATCCTACACATTAAAAGGAACAAAAATATATCTGCCGGTAAAAGATGTAAGCGATGGAGAAGGTACAAATTTTAATATAGGAACTTTTGAGTGGGGTTACGCAGGTATTAAAGATCCGTCGATAGATATTAGCTGGGCTGTAGATAATAACGGAAAGAAAGTTCATTTACCGGGAATCGATTTTGTTAAGGTATACGTTTCGTCATTTGCAGAAGCAGGTGCTTCAGATTTGGTAACCAACTTTTTTACACAAGCCGAAGATCTGAATTTTCCAAAAGCAAGTAAATAAGCACCCTTTTTAAGAGTAATTAAAAATGAATATTAACCCTAAATTTTATAAATTATGAAAAAAGTACTTTATTTTTTATCACTTGGTCTTTTGTTAGGACTTTCATCCTGTAATAATGATGATGCTCCTTTAACCAATGAAAGCGGCAGTGCAGTTGCAAAAAGCCAGAGTGGTATAACAAAAAGAACAGTAACAGACCCTGCAATTGGAACTACGTCGACACTTAATTTAACCAGCGCATTATTAACCAGCGGTATTACAACAACCGGTGGTAAATACTGGGAAAACACGTATGTTTCGAACACGAATTTAAATGTTGACATTTTTACATTTTCGCATACGGCAACATCTTCAGGTTATAATTATTGGGATGGTTTTATCATTTCAAATGTAAATGATATCACAGATTACGGTTCTGGTTCAGGTCCTGGCGGATCTGATGGATGGGTGCCTCATCAATGGGGAACTATGGCAGGAAGCGGTTTTGGTACTTCTTCTACAATTGCAGCCGGAACTCCGGGAACAACTGGTGATCCTTACATTGTTGCATACTGGTCGAGTTATTTAGATCCTAAAAATCCACAAGGAACTACTTTTAGCGAAAGCGGTTTTTCTAACTGGGTTAAAATTGGAAACACAGGATTGTATAAAGTTGAAGGATTAAAAATAAACATGCACCCATGGCCGTACTACGGTTGTTTGTATGGAGACGGATTTGCAAGAGCATTTACCTCCGGTGATTCTTTCAAATTATTAATTTATGGAGTAAACGAAGACGGAACAATTACAAATCCTATTGTGCATACATTAGCAAATCATACAGGATCTTCATTAGTAATGCCTACTGGATGGATAAACGTAAATGCAAGTAATCTTCAGAGTTTAGGAGAAGTAAAATATCTTGTTTTCCAGATGACATCAACAGATTCGGATTTAGTGTACGGAATGAATACTGCAGCTTATTTTTGTTTAGACAAACTTTCTGTAAAAAGGATAGAGTAATTTTCTAATTTTAGAAAAAATAAGAAGTAAAAGCTGCAGGAAATCCCTGCAGCTTTTTTTATAGGCTCAAATAAAAATCATGATCCAAACAAGTTTCTAAACCCTGCTAGCTATTTATATTAATCTGTAGAATTTAATAATCTTGAAAATTGTTATATTTAATGTTTGAAATTAAGATAAAGAAACAGAGCAGATTTTCTAAACCCATAAAAGAATAATTTTGAGCACAACAGAATTTTTTACCCGACTTGTCATTGCTTTATTCGCAGGATTAATTATAGGTTTCGAGAGACAATGGCATCATAAAGAAACAGGTTTAAAGACCAATATGCTCGTGGCAACAGGAGCTGCTGCTTTTGTATTATTGTCTATAAAAGTCGCTGCAAGCCAACCCAATATCGATGTTACCCGTATTACCGCTCAGGTAGTTATGGGAGTTGGTTTTCTGGGAGCGGGCGTTATTTTCAGAGAAGGTCCTAATGTACACGGATTAAACTCAGCTGCCACAATATGGTGTAGTGCCGCTATAGGCTGTATCGCAGCTTCGGGATATTTTGCCGAAACCTTAATTTGTACCTTTTTGGTAACCATCGTTAATACTGTTCTTGAACCTATAGAAAACTGGATGAGGAATAGGAAGTAGAGAGGAAGAGTAAAGAGTAAAGAGTAAAGAGTAAAGAATAAAGAATAAAGAATAAAGAGTCAAGAACAAAGACGGCGATTTTAAAAAAAAAATCTGCAAAATCTGCGTGAAAAAATATTTTAAATCAAAGCAAAATCGATAAAACCCTCTAAAAAGCTTCTCCAATTCTAAAATAAAGTCCCCAGTCGTCTTTACCAACAGCGGCATCCAATCCTATGTTGAATTTTTCGGTTTTAAAAGCCCTGTAGCGATAACCTACGCCGGCTCCGGGATATAATTTCCAGTTGAAACTTTCTGTATCTGAGCCATAAATAGTGGCAATCCCGGCAAATCCCACAAGCCCCATTCTTTTATTAAAATTATAACGATATTCAGCCTGTAGATCCATCAATCCGTCGCCGCGATATTTCCCTTCAGAATACCCTCTTATATCTTCACTTCCAATCGTTTGCTGTTGTTCGAAGGCAATATTTCCTAATCCAAACTTACCGGCAAACCTTGCTGCCAGAACATCCGTTCCGTCCCGCATAGGAAAATATTGATTGTACTCCGAAAGAATTTTATTAGCACCAACATCGTTCCCAAACCATTCTGGATAATCAAGCCATCGTATTTTTATTTTTTTACCCTTGGTAGGATAATAAATTGCATCTCTCGTATCGTATAACATAATAAGCTGTAAACCATTAGTATGTGTTACAGACGAAGGCTCAACATCATCTTCATATTTCGTGTCATAATGTGCATACGCGTAGCCAATACCGGCATAAAAAGATTTGAATAGTTTACGCTGAATAGTAAAACTTGCCATTGTTGTCTTAGTCCCGTAATTGTAAAAATCAGGCACATCGATATCATCAACATAAAACTGCGCATTTTGATTGCCCGTTGCAGCGAAAAATTGCAAACGCCAGGAATCTTCTTTAAAAAAGAATTTGTTAAACGTGGCTATAAAATAGGATTTGTTGGTCGTGTAAACCGCAGATATACCTGATAAAGATTTAGGCGAAATAGTATCGTTTTTATTTAATTTGTACATCATCATGGGGATAGCGCCAAACATAAAATCCATTGTCCTATTATAATTAAGATAAGGCATTACATTAAAATCAATATTTTTTTCTGGTTTCTTAGAGGCTGTACTATCAGTAGATTTTGTCTGACTCCAAATACCAGAAGACCATAAGAAGATGATTAGGAAAGGTAAGATTTTCTGCATTTTAAATTTACTTTTAAATTAGTCTTATAAAAAGTGTTTGTATTCTAAAGCGCATGAAGTGAAGTGATTATAAAAAACAGAACAACCATTTTTTACCCTTCATAAAAACTTAAAGATAAATATTTTTTTTTAAAGTTGTAAGAAAAGGTGCGGTCTATGTTCTAAAAAAAGGCCGCATTTTTAATTTTACTATTTTTCAAAAGAATCAATTTTTGTACTTTATTTTTTGTTTTGAAAAGCATTTCTTAATAATGTATGATGAAACTTTCATCACAAAATACTGGATATTTTAAATAAAATTAAAGTATTTTTAAACTCATAACAAATTGATATTTTTATTGTTATGCCTTATTTTACTGAGTTTTTTTGTCTCTTACAATTGCTTTCGTTGTGTATTAATTTAAAATATTTTAAAAAATAAATTTAAACTCTACTAATTACATGGAATTTATCTATATATTTGCAGAGTAGAAAAAATCTACATGAACTTATCCAGAAAGACTGAGGGAGTAGGCCCGATGATGTCTTAGCAACCTGTTGCCCAATAAGGTGCTAAATCCTTCCGCCAACGCGGACAGATAAGATAGATTTAATTAGTAAATCTGCATAAGATCATTAATATTAAAATCATTTATTTTTTAGAATGAAAACTGAACAAATATTACCTGCCAGTCCGGAACAATTTACTTTATTTTCAAAAATAGAAAACCATTTTCAGGTTTTCCGAATGCACTACACGTAACTTTTTTATCCCCTTTTTCTTTTTTATCCAATGCAATAGCAAACCATTTTAATTCTGGTCCGGGAATTTCTATGTCCAATTTTTAAAAAACAAACCCAATGAAAAAAATAGTAGCATTTTTGGCTTTATGCCTTTGCGCAACAACGACTCAGGCACAAGAAGCAAACGTGCAGTTAAAAGGTACAGTAGTAGATACTGTGGCTCAATATGTTTACCTGCAAAAGTTTCACAACAAGATGTTTACCACAATAGATTCGGTAAAAGTTACAGACGGAAAATTCAGTTTTAAAACGAAAGTCAAACTTCCTGAATTGTACGGATTAAGTGTAAACACGGCTGATAGTCCACTATATATATTTCTTGAAAAATCTCCAATTACAGTAAAATTAAGTCCCGTTAAATATTACAGCACATCGGTTGTAGAAGGTTCTGCGTCTCAGGATTTATTTAATAATTACAGAAAAACGGAGAATGTTGATATAAGCAAATTTATCACAGAACATCCTGGTTCTCTGGTTTCTGCATATGTATTATACAGAAATTGGTCGTACAGATTGAGTCCGGAAGAAATCACAAAAAACATTTCGCTTCTGGATAAAAGTCAGCAAAATTCCACTTACGTGAAAGAACTTCAGGAACTTGTAAAAGTGCTTAACGGATTACAGGTCGGAAAAAAAGCACCCGATTTCGTGTCTCAGGATCCCGATGGAAAGTCCATTCGTTTTTCAGAAAACCTTAAAGGATATACATTGGTAGATTTCTGGGCTTCGTGGTGTGGACCTTGCCGAAGAGAAAATCCAAATATTGTAGCGGCTTACAAAGAATATCACGATAAAGGTTTTAATATCATTGGGATTTCATTAGACAAAAAGAAAGAAAACTGGGTAAAAGGAATTCAGGACGATCACTTAGACTGGCTGCATGTTTCTGATTTATTATTCTGGAATAGTGCCATCGCTAAATTGTACGGAGTAAGAGCCATTCCTGCTAATTATTTAGTCGATTCAAAAGGGATCATTGTCGCCAGAAACCTTCATGGAGACGAACTGCAAACCACGCTTAAATCGCTTTTGAATAAATAGTTAGGAATGCAATAAGCAGTAAAGAAGTTAATTTAAAAATGAAATGGAAATGAATGTTATTGAGAAAACGAAACCAAGTCAGTTAGAACGCTATTTTTCTAAGTTTAGAGCAAACACAATAGGAGTAAACCACACTTTCGAGTCGGCCTACGGTACACAAGAATTACTGTACGCAGATTGGGTCGCGAGCGGAAGATTATACCTGCCCATCGAAGATATTATACGGAACAAAATAGGTCCTATGGTTGCCAATACACACTCTTTTTCGAGTGAAACAGGTAAAACATCGACTTATGCTTATAATCATGCAAGAGAATTGATCAAAAAGCATGTTAATGCCGGCGCATCTGATATATTGGTTACAACCGGAACCGGAATGACAGCCGCGTTATCAAAATTACAGCGTTTTATAGGATTGCGTAATTCTCATAACAGAGTAAATACAGAGTTGAATACTGCAGATAAACCGGTAGTGTTTATTACACATATGGAGCATCACTCGAATCAGGTTTCCTGGTACGAAACAAATGCTGATGTAGTCGTGGTACCGCCAGATGAAAACAATTTGGTAAGTCCGGAAAAATTGTCTGAATTGCTTGAAAAATATGCTGAAAGAACGCTTAAAATCGGTTCGTTTACGGCTGCTTCAAATGTTACAGGAATCATTACGCCGTATCATGAACTGGCTAGAATTATGCATCAGCACAACGGATTCTGCTTTGTCGATTTTGCTGCTGCGGCACCGTATGTGCAAATCGATATGCATCCAAAAGATCCTTTGGAACAATTGGATGCCGTCTTCTTTTCACCTCATAAATTTTTAGGCGGACCCGGAACCTGCGGTGTCTTGGTTTTTAATCAACAACTGTATAAAAGCGATGTTCCTGATAATCCGGGAGGAGGAAATGTAAAAATCACCAACCCTTGGGGAATTTATCATTACAGCGATTCAATAGAAGTAAAAGAAGATGGAGGAACCCCGGGATTTCTGCAGGTGATGAGAGCGGCTTTGGCATTGAAACTGAAAGATCAAATGGCTATCGAAAACATAAAAAACAGAGAAAAAGAATTGCTTAATCTCTGTTATAGCGAGTTTCAAAAGATTCCCGGTTTGTCTATTCTGGGAGATCTAAAAACAGAAAGAATAGGCTGTGTATCCTTTTTAATAGAAGACATTCACTATAATTTAATCGTACGACTTTTAAATGATCGTTTTGGCGTTCAGGTTCGTGGTGGCTGGTCCTGCGCCAGTACATATGCCCATTATTTATTCAATATCAATGAGGCACAATCCAACAAGATAACTGAAGATCTTCTTCAGAAAAACCAAACCCATAAACCGGGATGGGTACGTTTGTCTTTGCATCCCATCATGACCAATGAGGAAGTTTTATTTATTTCTGATGCCATTCAGCAAGTAGTTTTACACCATAAAGAGTGGCAAAAAGACTATCAGTACAATACGGCGACTAATGAATATGAAAGTATTATAAAAGAAGAAACGATAGAAAACGAGGTAAAAGAATGGTTTTGGCTGGAGTAAATTTTCTTAATAAAAGTAGAACTTTTTTTTAGGAGCTAATCCCGCTCCCGAAGCCTGAAAGGGCTAACTGTCGAAGCAATTCGTTACAAACGAAGTTCACTGAAATCCGAAATAAAATAAAAAGTAAGTGAAGTAGTCGTTTGGGCCTCCCGATAACTATCGGTCAATTTCATTAAGCTAAGGAAAATTCAATGGAACAATTTGTTAAGGACAATATCTTATCGCTTTGCTTTTGTTCCATCGGAACATTTCATTGGTAGCCCAATAAATACGGCATTTTTTCACGTTCCGTAGGAACGTTTGATTCTATAAATAATAATTGGTAAAAAACATATACAGATTACAGATACAATTTCTCAAACGTCCCAATGGGACGATGTTTCTTACGATGTGTTTTTTTTCTACCGATGAGGTGTTCCGATGGAACACAATCGATAATCTTTGTCGATCTGCTGATGTGATATACTTCGTATGTTCGCTATCGCTCGGATCTCCCTTCGTTCGAGATGACAAACGTTGAGATAGCTCCAGCGGAGCGTAATATTTACAGCCAATCAGAATGTAGTTTTCAATAGCTCCAGCGGAGCGACATATTATCGAATATATCTTAAATATGTTGGGATAAAATTTCTAAGTAAACAACCAACAATTTTAAAAAACATATTTATATCAAAAAACATAACAATGAATAATATAATAGGATTTCATCATTTTGCGATAAAAGCACAGGATTTTGAAGGAACCGTACAATTTTACAAAACCCTTAATTTTGAAGTGGTACACGATTGGAGCCTGCCAGAATTTAATTTAGAAAAGTGTGTAATGCTAAAGAACAAAGCATTTGATTCTTATATAGAAATATGCGACCATAATGCCAGTTTTCCTACTCAGGGCCGTAAAAGAAAACAAGGAGATCCGTATGTCGAAAATTCGCTACTGCACATTTGTTTTACAGTTTTGGATGCCAAAAAAGCATATGATGAAGCAATCAAAAATGGCGCAAAACCATTATCAGTAAAAGAAACTTTAGATCTAAAAAATCGCAGAAAAACGGTAACTGTTAGCAATAGTCTGGTTTATAGCCCGAATGGAGAAGTAATTGAATTTTTGGAATCGGTGGTATTTTAAAACATGAATTGCACGAACTAAGCTTAGGCATAATTATAAAAAGTAAACACGAATTCACGAATTGACACTAATTTTAAATGTTTAAACTTAGTTGTGAAATTATTCCACAAACCAATTAGTGCTAATTCGTGAAATTCGTGTTTAAATTAAATAAAACTTATTTTTTGATAAATTTAAAGTTTTGAACTTTGTTTCCTGCGGTTGAAACTTTTATCATATAAATACCTCTGGCAAGATGATGTACTGGTATTTCAGAACTGATCATATCTTCAGCTACGGTCGTAGTTTTCCAAATTTCTTTGCCCACTAAGTCGTACATAGAAATGGCAACCGGTCCATTAATCGCATGATCAAATTTTATCTGGAATGTATTCGTTGCCGGATTAGGAAAAACATAGTTCGTCGCAGCATTTCCCCAGTTGTAATTAGGCGTACTTAAAACCGGTCCCTGATAAATTGCATACAATGCAGCATCGGCCTGCGGAAGTTGTACGCTCAGTGTGCCTTGCGTTGAACTTATCGTACCGGAGTACAATTCTTTTACAGTATAATTTCCTGAACCTAAACCTAAACGACTTAAACTAACATTGTTGGTAGTGGCCGTATTACTATAATTAAACACAGCCACATAAGTCACATTATTATGTGTAGCCGAGAAAACATTTGCAGCGTTGTAACCTGTATTGCCATCGGAAGGAATAAAGTGCATATCAGCGCGGGCAACATTCATAACATCATTATTTTGCAGAAGAAGCTGCGATCTGGCTTTCCACTGACCAGTAGCAGAAAAATCATCACCGCTTGTAATAGTGCCTGTTACGACACTGCTTAATAGTCTGGCTCGATTTTCTCCAATAGTTGCATTTCCAAATACCACATGATCAGCATCTAAATAATCGTAGATTTTGTTTTGCCACCAGCCATAAGTAGTACTGTTAAGCGTATAATCAGTATCGCTTATACTAGTGTAAGCATCGCAGGCAATACGGCGAACATGTACAAACGGACCTGTTGCCAAATTTGGCGATATGGCAGCCTGAACAAGCATTTTTCCATCAATTTCATCGACCAAAAACTTCATGCCTTCCTGATACGCTTCCATACCCGTATGCAGCTGATTATTGGCGAAACCATCTGCTTCGATGCTGGCATGAGTCAAAAAGTCGATTTTTATCATTTCAAATCCGGCTGCTTTAAAGCGGTTCATAAAATAATGTATCCTTGCTTTGGTTCCCGGACTTGTAGGATCCATGGCATAAGCGCCGTCTAATTCAAGCGGACTCCCGTTGACCATTGTCCAACACTGATTATAAGTGTATGAACTTCCTTCTACAGAACGATTGTACTTGCCCCAGTCTACAAACGGTGCCCAATAAATACCGGCTTTATAACCTTTGCTTTTTGCATAAGTAACAAATTGTGCCAATTCAGCATCCGACATATTATCCCAATACGAATCAAGATCGATAAAAAGTGTATTGTCTTCGGTTTTGAAAGCCGGACAATCATCGTGAAAAAAGTCTACAACAGCCTTTGCTTTAGTAAGATTAATATTCGACTGTATTGCGCCCCAACTGTTCCAGCCAATAGGTTTTGGTGCTGTCCAGTCAAAAATATATTTAGGTTGCAGGGCAGCATTCGCTTGTGCAAATTCCTCAAGACCGGTGCGCCAGTCATCAGTAGCATTTAACAATACTTTTGGCGAAGCACAACTTGTTTGTCCCACATTTACCCAGCCATGGCCCCGTTTGTCTCTTGTGATGTCATCTTTTGTCCATCCTGCAATAACTGAAACATAGGCCGATGATGCACCGCCGCCACTTACGGTAATACCGGTTTTCCATTTGGTATGTTCAACAGATCCAATAACCAAACCTTTACGATTCGTATTGTTATAAATATTGGTCACCTCAGAAGCGGTAAAATCGGCAGAATTAAGCGCATAGGCATTGTAACGAATCCACGCATCATTGTCGTAAGGAACAAATAACGCTCGGGTATCGCCGCTGCCAAAATTTGGCGTTACCTGATAACTGGTTAATGGCGACATTTTATAAGAGTTAGAACCGTTTCCGGTAAGGACAACTTGTACGGCAACATAATTTTTATTGTTATAAGCATAAAAAACCTGCTGCATTCCCAAAGTATAATTACCGCTTAAAGTAAAAATATGCTTGGTTCCGCTGCCAATATTATCTGTAAATGCTTCTGAGGTATACGTTGCTGTAGCATAATTACCACTCAAATACTGCTGATCGCTAAAAGCATACGCCGATGCGTTGGTAATTACAGTCGCGCCATTAAATTTTACATTGTAGGTTTTGGTGCCTAGATTGTAAACGATGCTATTGTTTGTACCAAAGGAAATTGTTTGTGTGGAAGAAGAACCAATTGGAGTTAAAACAAACTTGTCTAAATTAGGGGCCCATGAACTGGTGTTGTCCCAAAGAAGTGAAGTGGTACCGCTATTGAGGTATACACTTAGGTTTTTTGAAGCTGCTGTACTCCATCCGCCACTCGGTTCGCACGGAATCGCAATAGTGGTGGCAGAACCCGCAGTTAACCTAATCGTGCGCGGATCGCCTGTGCAGTAAAACAATTGCAGATTGTACCAGCCTGCTGTAGCAACGGTAACATTGACAGATACGCTGCTATTCCCACCTAAATTACCGACTATTTTTCCTGAGCAGGAATCACAATTTTGTATGTCGGCACTATTAGTGCGCGTACCATTTTCGAATTCATACGTTTGAGCTGAACTTGCAATTGTGGTAATAAAAAGCAGCATTGTAATCAGCTTTCTGAAAGATAATTTTGGTTTTGTAATTTTTTCTTGCATAATAATATATTAAAATTAGTTAAAATGCAGTACTATACTATACTGTACTACAATGATAAGGAAAATATTGATATAACGTTAAATAATAACTGATTTAATTGTTTTAGACTGTCATAGTTGTGGTTTTAGTAGTCTGGATGTTCTTATTTTCGTAAAAAAAGAATTGTGATTTTCGAATTCAACAATAATTTGGGGGAGGGACAAAACAGCATTTAAGTAATAAAATAATAATTAAGGTTTAAATTTCGGAAGCCAAAAAATACGTTTGGGAAGTAGATAATGACGCTACAGTATTATTTATTAAATCCCCAAAAGTTTATTTGAGCACTTTTACCAGATTAATTGCTTAATTGATATTTTATGAATTTACATCCCACTATTATAGCAGCAACAAATTTTTCGGCTATAGCCAATAATGCTGTTACATACGCTGCCGGACTAGCAAAAAGCGCTAATGCCAGTCTTATTCTTTTTAACTCTTTTCAGTTAGACATTCATAGTGCCAATTCTCACATTAGCGCAGAAGCAATGCAGAAACAACTAGACAAGGCATCCGAAAGACTAAAAACTTTAGGTAGAGACATTGCCGGTGCTTTTAATATTGAAGTTAGTTGCTTTTGCAGTTATTCATTTTTAGAAGATGAACTTTCGTCGTTAATAGAGCTTCATAATGCCGAACTGGTTGTTATGGGCATGGCGGAACGCTCTTTCGAACAAGAACTTATGGGCAATTCGACAACATCAGTAATTAAGAATTTAAATACGCCTGTATTGGCTGTTCCTCTACATGCCCGCTTTCAAAACATAAAAAAAATACTCTATGCCTGCGACACTTTAAGTTTTTCGTCTATCAAAAGATTCAGTTGGTTAAGAAGCATTGTGGGAAATCTGGGAGCAGAAGTAGAATTTTTTAGTGTAGATGCAAAATTAGATGATCTTAAGCAGGAACAAGACCGATTATTATTGAGTTCTACTCTCGAAGAAGAGTTTCAACAGGTCAAATACCTCTATAAAACTGTTAAATCGAATGCGGTAATAAATGAGATTAAGAAAGAAATTAACATTTATAATGCCGATATACTAGTAATGGTGCCACAAAAGTATGGTTTTTGGGATTCTTTAGTACATAAAAGCAAAACTAGAATTATGGCAGCAGGTTTAGACATACCGCTCTTGTCTTTTCCAAATTTCTGACGTTATTTTGCAGTCTGCTTTTTCTCCCAAAAAAAACCAGCAAAAGAAAAGATTCAAAATAACAAAAACAAATAAAAATGAAGGCAACAATTACAGCTATAGGAGGTTTTGTACCCAACTCTATATTAAGTAATGAGATGATTTCAAGAATGGTTGACACAACTGAAGACTGGATAATAAAAAGAACTGGAATAAAAGAGCGAAGATTGGCTACAGATGAAAATCTGGCAACATCAGATCTTGCTAGTGCAGCAATCGAGAATTTATTAGATACTTATGAAATAGATCGTCTGGAAATTGATGGTTTAGTATTGGCAACTGCAACGCCGGATCATCTTTTAACTCCTACAGCGAGTAAAGTATGCGAATTAAGCGGATTTACAAATGCATTTGGATTTGATTTAAACGGTGCCTGCAGCGGTTTCCTATACGCATTAGAAATGGCGACGACCATGATCGAAAGCGGACGTTACAAAAAAGTGGTTGTAGTAGGAGCGGATACCATGAGTTCTATTGTAGATTATGAAGACCGTAATACTTGTATTCTTTTTGGAGACGGAGCAGGAGCCGTTCTCTTAGAAAAAACAGATTTAGAGTACGGAATGATGAAAAGCATCCTGCGTACAGACGGAAGCGGTACATCTGCACTTTTAGTACCAGCAGGAGGCTCAAAAGTGCCTGCAACGATGCAAAGTATCATTCACAGAGAACATTTTATCAAACAGGAAGGTTCCTATGTATTCAAAAAAGCAGTTGAGTCCATGTCAAACGTTTCTAAGGAGACTCTTGCCAGTAATGACTTAACAGTAGAAGATATTGACTGGGTGGTACCGCATCAGGCTAATCTGAGAATTATAAAATCAGTAAGCGAACATTTGAATATTGGTATCGAGAAAGTAAAAGTAAATATTGATAAATACGGGAATACCACTTCAGCCACTATACCGCTATGCCTTTGGGATTTTAAAGACGATTTTAAAGAAGGTCAGAACATACTGATTACTACTTTTGGAGCCGGATTTTCATGGGGAGCAACCTGTATAAAATGGGGAGTGATGAGAGCGCTAAAGGCGGTAGAATCATCAACAGTTGGAAAAATATTAAAACAAGATTTGATGTATCAATAGAAAAACGGTTCAAGTTTTTATTTATTATAATGCATCTATTATCAGTATATTAGCCTATGGATGCAAACGTGCAAAATAAAACAGGAGGGAAGAACTTTTTCTATAAATATTACAGGATTATTGTAATACCCGTTGTTTTTTTTCTCTATTTATCATCATATTATTTTTTGAATCCCTATCAGGATTTTGAACAAAATACTTTACTGGTTTTAGACTGGACAGTTGATATCTTTATCATTCTGGTGTATTGCGCTGTCCTGACAGAATTAAGTCTTTTTGTAGGCCGAAGTCTTAATTATTGGATCAGCTGGGAGCAAAAGCCTATTTTCAGGGCCTTTGCGCAATTTATATGTCTTATCGCAGGGAATATTCTTTTAAATTATTCCTTTTCGTATTTATGGCAGTTTTTTTATTCCTGGACCCCCTTAAAAGAAAGTGAATTGGTACAAATATGGCAGTCAAATTTAATGGCTGCTATATTGTCTCTCTTTATCAGTTTCATTCATACCAGTATCTTTTTGCTGAACCGCTGGCGTGTGACTTCTGAAGAAGCAGCCGAGCTAAAAATTAAAGCTTCTGAATTGCAGGAAGCCGTTACCAGGTCTGAGTTAGAATCGTTAAAACTACAGCTCGATCCTCATTTTATCTTTAATAATTTCAGTACACTTACAGAGCTAATTCACGAAGACCAGCAATCTGCTGCATCTTTTCTGGAAAATATTACGCGCGTGTATCGCTATATGATTTCGAATCTCGATAAAGATACTATTACGGTAAGAGAGGAAATAGAATTTTTAAATGCTTATTTTTATTTGTTAAAAAAACGTCTTGGCGAAAAAGTAGAGTTAAAACTGCAAATAGATATGTCGTGTTTAGATCTTCATTTGCCGCCCTTAACGCTACAATTATTGGTCGAAAATGCTGTAAAACATAACAGTGCAACAATAGCAAATCCGCTTATTATTGCTATTTATTCTGATGTTGGAGATCTTGTCGTGCGCAATAATTTGCAGGCAACATCAGGCAAAAACTTTATTTCGACCGGAGTAGGAAATAAGAATATTGAGTTTAGATATAAAATTTTGTTTGATAGAATGCCTGTTTTTTCAGAATCTAATGGGTTTTATTGTGTGCGTCTGCCCTTAATTTAATACTATGAAAATTTTAATTATAGAAGATGAAAGTATCAATGCCAATCGTCTTAAAAGATTGTTGGAAGAATTAGAGCCGAATTGCGAAATCCTGGAAATAATAGATACAGTTCAGGGTGCTATAACATGGCTGAACACGAATGAGATGCCTGATTTAATCACCATGGATATTCGTCTGGCAGATGGTATTAGTTTTTCGATTTTCGAAGAAGTAAAAATTACTTGTCCCATCATATTTACAACCGCTTATGATGAATATGCTGTACGCGCATTTAAGGTAAACAGTATCGATTATTTGATGAAACCGATCGAAAAAACCGAACTCGAGCAGGCATTGAAAAAATTTAAATCAGTATCAAAAGTTAAAAATAATACCGAGGATATTGGTGCAATTTTGAAAGGATTCCTGAGCAAACCTTCTTTTAGATTACGTTTTTTGGTTACCTATCGCGATGGTTACAAAAGCATTGATGTAGCCGATATTGATTTTGTATATTCAGAGTTTAAAACCTCTCATCTTTTCCTTAAAAACGGCACTATAATACCCATTCCGCAAACCATGGAAGAATTAGAGGAAGAACTTGATCCCGATGTTTTTTTTCGGGCCAACAGACAATTCTTTATTCGTGCCGAAAGCATCAAATCGATCGCCAATTATTTTAATGCCAAGCTCAAAATTCAGCTTAAAGCAGATCCTGAGCGTGAAGTAATCATCAGCAGGGAAAAAGCACCTTTTTTCAAGCAATGGATGGATCGCTAAATATAATTTTCAAAACTTCATTTTAGGAGGTATAACTTACTATTCGGTTCGTTTAATCACCGTTTGGGTAATACTTTCCTGTATTTACGTTTACTCTCGTTTTAATTTTGCTGCATATTATTTCGAACCAAAATTATCTTTTTTTGGTTTGAGTTGCATCAAAATTATCTTTAATGAAATACTCCCTAAAAACATTTTTAAAATTTAAAGAATACCTGCAGATTATAGCACTTTGGATAGCTGCTTTCTTGTTTTATGTCTTCATGACGTACAGCATGATCGATGACACTTTTTTTATTACCAATAAAATTGGTGTATTAGATTTTTTACTGTCAGAAATAACGGGAGCTTTAACGGTAGGAATTTTTATGGGAACCATTCTTTTTCTTTTGCAGGAATTGGTTTATCCCAGGTTTTTTCATAATTACGGGATATTGCTCACTACATTACTTCGAAGTCTTTTATTTCTGGTAGTTTGCTTTCTTGGTCTTTTGATCGTGCTCGAACTCAACAAAGTGCATTACATCAGGATTAATAATTGGTTTGCACTTCAGGTTAATACAAAGTGGATGGTTTGCTTTACAGCCTACTGTTTAATTGTTCATATTTTTATTACCCTTTTACAAGCCTTTAGCCGCAGGTTAGGAAGTCATTATTTTAAGAATCTTTTACGAGGTAATTACATGATTCCTGTTGTAGAATACCGGGTTTTTATGTTTTTGGATATGTGTTCTTCGGCCACAGTTGCAGAAGAAGTGGGCCATTACAACTACAGTCTTTTATTGCAGGAATGCTTTACAGATTTATCAGAAATATTAGTAGAGTATAATGCCGAAGTTTACCAATATGTAGGCGACGAAGCCGTGCTTACCTGGAAAGTAAAAGAAGGTTTTAAAAGACAGCAATGTATAGAATTATATGAGGCTTTTGTAGTTAGATTACTAGAAAAAAAAGAGTTGTATCAGCGTAAATTTGGTTTAGTTCCAAGGTTCAAAGCTTCTATTAATGAAGGTCTTGTAACCGTTGCCGAAATTGGACAAATCAAAACCGAAATTGCCTATCACGGAGATGTTCTCAGCACTGCAGCCCGTGTTCGTGATTTATGCAACGATTATAAAACCAATCTTCTGATCACGCAGTCCTTTTTCGAACAATTAACTTCTTTTGAACAGGATAATTTTATAGCTATCGAAACCACCATTTTGCGCGGAAAAAAAAGACCTGTTACGATCTACAAATCTTTCGATTAAAACTCGCTCCCTGCGCTCTCAGCATGCCATTTTTCTCGGTTGTATTATTGTTCGTTTCAGTGTCAAATAAATACGGTTGGGTAAAGTTCCGTTCATTTAAGGGACTTTTGGGTTGTTATTTTGTCATCAAATCCTATGTATTCATTAAAAGTGAAATAAAATGACAAAACAATTTTTTCAAAATAATAAAACACTCAGCAAAATGGTCGTTTTATTGATTATCATTAGCTTTTCTTCATGTGGTAAAAGCGGACAGGAAGGTGTAGCGCCTCCAAAACCAGAAGTAGATTTTTTTCAGGCTAAATCGATCACAGGAGAAGTAGAAAAAAAATATCCGGGTATTATCGAAGGTACAGTAAATGTTGACATAAAAGCGCAGGTTTCAGGTTATCTGGAAGCGATTTATGTCAAAGAAGGAGATTATGTTACCAAAGGACAATCGCTGTTTAAAATCAAAGCAGATGTTTATGCAGAGCAGGTAAATAACAGCCGTGCAGCTTACAAAAGTGCTTTGGCCAACCTTGCCAATGCCAAGCTGGAAATCGAAAAAATCAAACCGCTTGTGGATGCAAAAGTATATTCGGATATGCAGCTCAAAACTGCACAGGCCAATTATGATGCAGCATCAGCTCAGGCAGCTCAGGCAAAAGCAGCATTGGGATCTTCACAGCTTAACGCTGATTTTTCTTTGATAAAAGCACCGGTAAGCGGCTACATCAGCAGGATTCCAAATCGTGTTGGTAATCTTGTTACGCCAACGGATACCGTTCCTCTTACCATTCTTTCGGAAATCAATACCGTTTTTGTTTATTTCTCTTTAAGTGAAGCAGATTATCTGGAATTTTCTAAAGATGCAAAATCCAATCAAACCGTAAGTTTAATTCTGGCTGATGGCAGTGTATACGAGCATCAGGGAAAACTGGAAGTAGCCAGTGGTAATGTCGACCGTACAACAGGAAGTATTGCTTTAAAAGCTGTTTTTTCTAATCCTAAAAAGCAATTGCGTTCAGGAGGTTCTGCCAGAGTAGTGCTTAATAGCAGTCTGACTTCTGTCATTACCGTTCCAATGGCGAGTGTAAAGGATATTCAGGATAAATTCTTTGTTTATGTTCTAAAAGAAGGTAACAAAGTAGCCATGGTTCCCGTAGAAATTGGCGGTAGTGCCGGTACGGATTATTTTGTAAAAAGCGGAGTGAAATCGGGTGATAAGATTGCATTAAACGGTATAGATCTGCTTTATGATGGTGTCGAAGTAGTGCCAAAAACAGCAGCGAAAGCGGTTAGCAACAAGTAATTTTTTGGTTTTAATATAAATAACATTTTCCATGTTAAAAAAAATAATAGACAGGCCTGTATTGGCTACAGTTATCTCCATTGTATTGGTGATATTAGGTATCATAGGTCTTACAAGATTATCGGTAACCAGATTTCCTGATATTTCGCCGCCAACCGTAATGGTAAGCGGTTCGTATCCCGGAGGAAATAGTGAAACCGTTATACGTTCTGTGGTAACGCCGCTTGAAGAACAAATTAATGGAGTAGAGAACATGCAGTACATCAAATCTACTGCAAGTAACGACGGATCTTTTTCGATCAGCGTGATTTTTAAACAAGGTGTCGATCCGGATCAGGCTGCTGTAAACGTACAAAACAGAGTGCAGCAGGCAACGCCAAAACTGCCTCAGGAAGTAATCAGAATGGGACTTACAACCTCGAAGCAGCAAAATAGTATGATTGTTATTTTCAACCTTTATACAGACGATAACAAAAAATACGACGAATTGTTCCTGCAGAATTATGCCAACATCAATCTGGTACCACAAATAAAGCGTGTTCCGGGAGTAGGGCAAGTGCAAATTTTTGGACAAAAAGATTATTCGATGCGAGTTTGGCTGGATCCGCGTAAAATGGCCAATGCAGGTTTAGTGCCTTCAGATGTTACCCGTGCCATTGCAGATCAAAGTTTAGAATCTGCTCCGGGAAAATTGGGAGAAGAATCAAAAGCAGCATTAGAATATGTTATTCGATATAAAGGAAAGAAAAACAAACCCGAGCAATATGAAAATATCGTCGTTAAAACTGATGGAAATAATATCCTAAGACTGAAAGATGTAGCACGCGTAGAATTTGGTTCCATCTCCTATAGTGGTGACAACAAATCGAATTCTAAGAATGCCGTTACAATGGCAATTTTACAAACATCAGGCTCAAATGCCAATGATATCGAGATTGGTATCAATAAGGAGGTAGAAAGATTATCGAAATCTTTTCCTCCGGGGATTAAGTATGTCAATGTAATGAGTACCAAGGAAAGACTGGATGAAGCTACCGGACAGGTAAAATCGACCCTGTTAGAAGCTTTTATTCTGGTTTTTATAGTCGTTTTTATCTTTCTTCAGGACATTCGATCTACAATTATTCCGGCTATTGCGGTTCCGGTTGCGATTGTAGGAACCTTTTTCTTCCTGTTGGTATTTGGATTTACCATCAACATCCTGACGCTTTTTGCATTGGTTCTCGCCATTGGTATTGTCGTCGATGATGCAATTGTGGTCGTCGAAGCCGTGCACAGTAAAATGGAGGAAGATTCCAGCCTTTCGGCCAAAGAAGCGACACACAGCGCAATGGCAGAGATTACAGGAGCCGTTGTTTCGATCACGCTGGTGATGTCGGCAGTATTTATACCAATTGGTTTCATGACAGGATCCTCAGGGATTTTCTACAAGCAGTTTGCTTATACACTGGCAATTGCTATTATTATTTCGGCAGTAAATGCATTGACACTTACTCCGGCATTGTGCGCCCTTTTATTAAAGAACAGCCATAGCGGTAAACATGAAGGAGAAGGAAATAAAAATGGATTTAAAGAACGTTTTTTCGTTGGATTCAATTCAGGTTTCAACAACCTGACAGGTAAATATATCAAAGGAGTTCGTTTTCTTATTGGTAGAAAATGGCTTGCGGGAGGATTAGTTTTAGGAATAAGCGCCATCGCTATTGTGATGATGATGAGTACTCCTAAAAGTTTTGTTCCAATGGAAGATGACGGATTTATGCTTTATAGTTTATCGATGCCACCGGGTACAGCTTTAGATCGTACTACAGAAGTGGTAGAGAAAATGGAAAAAGAACTAGAAACTATTGAAGCGATTGATGTTAATACCAGTATTACAGGTTTTAATATTTTGAGTAACAGTGCCAGTACGGCTTACGGATTAGGATTTATAAAATTAAAACCTAAAAAAGAAAGAGGAGCCGTTAAGGACATCGATGAAATTTTGAATATGGTCAATGGCAAATTGTCTGTCATTAAAGAAGGTCAGATAATGGTATTAAGAATGCCTCCTGTAGAAGGATTTGGTGTAACCAGTGGTGCCGAAATAGTGCTTCAGGACAGGACAGCGCGTGATCCGGCGACACTAAAAGCCATGGCTGATAAAGTAATTGGACAGATCATGCAACAGCCCGGAGTACAATATGCCTACACAACTTTTAGAGCAGATTATCCGCAGCTTGAATTGGAAGTGGACGAAGAAAAAGCCAGCCAAATGGGCGTGAATATTCGTGAAATGTTAGGCAATATCCAGACTTATTTTGCCGGAGATCAATCGGCAGATTTTTCAAGATTTGGAAAATTTTACAGAGTGAATGTAAAAGCAGATGGAATTTTCAGAACAGATCAGGATGCCTTCAACGAAATATTTGTTCGAAATGCCAAAATGGAAATGGTGCCTGTAAAATCCCTTGTAAAACTGCGCAAGGTTTACGGACCTGAATCGGTAAACCGTTACAATTTGTATAATTCGGTAAATATTACAGCTGTAGCGTTGCCTGGGTTTAGTAACGGACAAATTATGGGGAATCTTGAAACGGTTCTGGACAAATTACCGTCTGATTACAGTTACGAATGGACAGGATTAAGTCTTGAAGAAAAAGCCGGAGGAAACCAAACGATTGCCATTTTTGGATTATGTCTTTTGTTTGTTTTCTTTTTATTGGCAGCACAATACGAAAGTTATTTATTACCGCTTGCTGTTTTGCTGTCTATTCCAACAGGAATCTTAGGTGCTTTTGCAGGAGTAAAAGCAGTAGGACTTGATAATAATATTTACGTTCAGGTCGGGTTAATCATGCTGGTCGGACTTTTGGCCAAAAATGCCATTCTTATTGTAGAGTTTGCCCTTCAAAGACGTTACGCAGGCTTGTCTATAGCAGAAGCAGCGATAGAAGGAGCAAGGTCAAGATTACGACCTATTATCATGACCTCTCTGGCTTTTATTGTAGGTATGATTCCGCTAATGTTTGCTTCAGGAGGAACAGCAGTAGGAAACAGGTCTATTAGTGTAAGTGCTGCTATCGGGATGTTTAGCGGAGTGGTTTTGGGAGTTTTTGTAATCCCGTTACTTTTCATCCTCTTTCAGTATTTACAGGAAAAAGTATCCGGTAAAAAGATTGTAATTCAAACTATAAAAGAAGAATAATGAGCGTACTATATAAAATTGGAGTTTCTTTATTTGCAGGCGTTTTATTGACATCCTGCGTAGTAGGGAAAAAATATTCCCGAACAGATTTAAATGCGCCTGAAAAATATCGTGAAGAAATAACAGTAACCGGAGATACTATTTTGCATCCCTGGAAAAGTTACTATAAAGATCCTATGCTAGTTGGTTTAATCGAAAAAGCCCTTGTTAAAAACAACGAGGTGCTGATCGCCATGAAAAGTATGGAACAGCTTGATCTTACTTACAAACAGGCGAAATTATCCTTATTGCCTACACTTGATTTTGACGCAGGAGCAAGCAGAAGTTATCAGTCTAAAAATTCGCTTAACGGTTCTTTGAGCGCACAATTTACCAGTAAAGATTATCTGGATGATTACAGTGCCAATCTTAGATTATCATGGGAAGCCGATATTTGGGGAAAAGCGGCCATGCAAAAGCGAGATGCCAAAGCGGGTTATTTTGCCCAAAAAGAAAATCTTTCGGCATTGAAAACGAGAATTATCGTTCAGGTGGCGCAGTCTTATTATAATCTTTTAGGACTGGATGAGCAACTTAAAATTGCGCAGAAAAATATTGATTTGAGTAATAGTACACTAGGAATGATGCAGATGCAGTACAATTCAGGATTGATTAGTTCTTTGGCACTTTATCAAACTGAAGCTCAGAAAAAAACAGCAGAATTGTTGGTTCCTTTAGCAGAGGCAAATATAGCGGTTCAGGAAAATGCATTGCAAATTTTGTGTGGTGAATATCCTGACAGCATTACACGTTCAGGAAATCTGGATGTTGCAGAACTTAATGTCGTTTTACCTTCTGGGGTTCCGGCATCACTTTTAAGCCGAAGACCGGATGTTAAAGCGGCTGAGTACGCCGTTATGTCTGCCAATGCTAAAACGGGACTTGCAAAAGCCACGATGTATCCAACATTGAGTTTGAGCCCTTCAATTGGGATTAATTCTTTTGAATTTGATACCTGGTTTAATTTTCCGGGATCGGTAACCAAAACCATAGCGGCCAATTTGGTACAGCCCATTTTCAAAAAACGTCAATTAAGAACAGCGTACGAAATTGCAGTTCTTGAACAGGAAAAAGCAGTCGTTCAGTTCAAACAATCGTTTATTACAGCGGTGGGAGAAGTTTCTGATGCCATGTCAAAACTAAAAAATGCTGATAAACGAATGGAATTGGCGACCGAAAAGTCGGTTTCTTTAGACAAAGGAACAAATGATGCTAATTTATTGTACAAAAGCGGAATGGCGACTTATCTCGAGGTTATTGTAGCGCAAAATAGTGCCTTGCAAAATGATCTTGATGTTGTGGCAATAAAACTGGAAAAACTAAATGCAGCTATAAATTTATACCGTGCTCTTGGAGGCGGTGTAGAATAAGCCGGAATGTAAATAATTCATCATCTGTACAAATTAGTGTATAGGTGATGAATTTTTCAGTTTTAGAATTTTTAGAATAAGTAAAGATGGTTTTTGATTTTTAATTTAAATCGCACAAATAATCAGATAGTACAAAACCATTCCTTCAAAGAATTCGTAGATGTAGTTATAAATGGTTAATTTTTAATGCAATAATGGAAGACAAATACCAAAAGATGATGGATGAGGAAAACGAAAGATTAAATGAAAGAATAGCAATAATCGAGCGTCATCACAAGAGAGTAAAACTCCATTTACTTAGCGCAGCAGTGATTATTATAGGAGTTACCATTTATTTTTGCTTTATCTTAGAATAATTATTTTAATTTCCAACGCCGTGATGACATTGGAAATTAATACAACATTATATTTTTAGGTATTCTTCGTTTTTATTCTTTATATAAAATTATAGTGGCTTTATAGCCTGTTCCCACATTCTATTTATTTGCTTTTTGTTCCATGGGAACATCTCATCGGTAGCCCGATAAATGCAGCATTTTTTTACGTTCCGTAGGAACGTTTGATTTAACCGCAAAATACACATATAGTACAAACACAATTTATCAAACGTCCCTATGGGACGATCTTCGCACGATGCATTCTTTTTTCTACCGATGAGATGTTCCGAGGGAACAAATTATTTTTGAGATATTGGTTATTGCTAATATTTATTCTTTATATAAAATAATGGTAGCTTTATAGCCGGTTCCCACATTCCATTGGCTTGCCTGAATCACAGCACCTTTATCATCATAAACCTGAAATTCAGCTGTATTTGGAGAGGCTGAACCTTCGTTTAACGCTTCAAAATCAATTTTGTTGATTCCTTTTACCAAATTTATTTTAAAACCCTGAAAATCGCCATTTAAGCTTACCTCGGTTTCAATAACTTTATCGTTAAGATATACCCTGATTTTATCTCCATCTACAAATGCAGCATCGCGATAACGAATGGTGGAAGTCGATGTATTGGTTACAAAACCTCCCAAATATTCATTTCTTCTGTAAAAAATACCTTCTACATTCGCTTCGGGTTTGTACAGTGTATTATTTTTATAAAGATCCTCCGGATTAATTTTTAAAACGGTTGATTCTTTTAAGGGCGGCGGATCGTTTGGCGGAGTCTCCGTTGGCGGCAAAGGTTCTTTTATGTCAGAATTTTTAGCCGGAATTGGTTTGTATTTATCTTTCACTTCCTTTTGCGAATAACCTTGGAAAGAAATGCCTAATATAGCGACCAAAAACAATATTTTTTTCATAAATCTTAATATATTAATAAGTATATACAAGTTAATCATTAAAATTAAATCGATCAACTCTTTTTATTAAAACATTCAATTAACACATTTATTGCCTTTGGAATGTATTATTTATGAGGCGGAATCTTTATTTTTTTAACAGATAAATTAGTTTTAGATGTCGAATTGTTTTAATGGCGGCACATACATTTTTAGTTTTTACTAAAAAAAGAATTGTATTTTTTCATCAGTATTTTTTGAGTTTCTCCAGAATATAATTCCAATGCGGATTTTGAGGATCCAGTTCGCGGGCTTTTTCAAAATAAATAATCGCCATTTTCTTTTTTTTGGTTCGCTTGTAAATTTCTCCCAAACTTTCATTAGCAAGAACAGCATTAGGATATTCCTTTACGTTGAGTTCATACAATTTGACAGCCTGTTTTGTTTTGCCGGATCTTCGTAATTCACCTGCTAAATAATTCAGTTGATTTTCATTAAAAAACAATTCGGGATTTTTGGCTGTTTTTAGTTGATGGTATAATGCAATTGCAGCATCAATTCCTTTGGATTGAACCGTTTGTCGAAGCGTGTCTAATAATTGCCAGGGATATTGATACGGCTCTATTTTATATCTCGAATCCAGAATGTACCTGCCAATATCTGATACTGAATTATTAGAGTTGGATAAAACTACTACGCCAATTTTATTTTTATTATCGATGCCTAAAAATGTGCAGTATCCCGGCATTCCGCCATCTTTAAAAAGTATATTTTGTCCGTTGTTATTGTCAAGAGTCCAGCCCATTGTGGTGTAAGTATCGTTTCCGTCTTTTTTTGCCTGCAGGACATGAGTGAGTTCCATTGCAGGAAACAAAGCTGTTTTAATTAAGCCCATATTTTCCTCTGCAAAGGTGAGAAGGTCATTAACGTTAGATCGCAATGCTCCGCCGGCTTCTATGGCACCTAATTCTGTAAGTCCAACATTTGTACCGGTTTCTGCATGCCCTATGGCTAAATTTTCTTTTTGCTTAGCTGTTAATGAGATAACGGTGTTATTAAGATGCAAAGGCTTGCAAATTTCGTCTGTCATGAGGGTCTCAAAATTTTTTTGCGCAACCAAAGTCAGTACAGTGCCCAATACTCCATAACCCACATTCGAATATTGCCATTTTGAATCAATATCAAAAGAGGGTTCAAAATGCGCTACATATTCATATAATTGATTTACACCATAGTCAATATAAGGTTCGTCCAGATTTTTTGGATCTGTATTGTATGGAAAACGCGGCATTCCGGATCGATGCGTTGATAAGCTGAGCAGCGAAATTTCTTTTCCTTTCCGTATAGGAGTTTTTACAGTTACAGGCAGAAATTTTGATATAGGATCATGAACATTAAGCTGCTGTTTTAAACTCATATCTGCCAATAGCAACGAAGTGAATACTTTTGTAATGGAACCTATTTCATAGAGGGTATTACCATCAGGCAATCTGGAATCTTGATCACTTAATTGGCCTTCTGCAATTATTTGCCTGCCGTTGGCATCAACAATCCCTACAATAATACTTTTGCTTCTTTTATTGGTAACTTCTTGTTTTATAATTGCTTTGATACTATCTATTGGTATTTGACCAAAGGTGAAAGGAGCGAAGGTTAAGAAGATTATTATGGTATATTTTTTCATTGTAATCTGAGTCAGTTAAGACAGCTGTTATCGCGCTGCCATGGGAAGTTACAGAGAAATAGTAATGACCGACAGATTTTCGATCAGTATTAAATTCAATTGTTTTAGAAAGACTCAAAATTAATGTGAAATGTTACACGAAAATTGTACAAACGCGAAAAAAAATTGCTTCCTTAAAAAAGAAAGCAATTAATATTATGGCGTGTGACTTATTTACTTTTTTTAAGCGCATCAATTAATTCGCCCATATCGACTACAGCATAAGTAGAGGAATAATCAGATACGGCGTAAGGTAATATCAGGCTATTGTTGTGTATGATAGCTCCGCAGGAATACACAACATTAGGTACATAACCTTCCCGCTCGTCCTCAAGAGGCGAAAGCAAAGGTTCAGAAAGTCTTCCTATTTCTATAGACGGATCCTCAAGATCTAATAATGAGGCACCAATACAATAACGTCGCATTGTACCTACACCATGCGTGATAACAAGCCATCCATCCGGAGTCCAAAGTGGTGAACCGCAATTTCCTATTTGTGTAAACTCCCAGGTATAACGCGGTTCCTGAAGAAGAATAGGATCATTCCATTGTGTAACGCGGTCAGAATACATGATATAATTGTTTACACCATCTATTCGCGAAAGCATTGCATATTTGCCTTTTATTTTTCTTGGAAACAAAGCCAGGTTTTTATTCTGAGCTCCCGCACCATGCAAAGGCATAACCCTAAAGGTGTAAAAATCCTCGGTAGAAATAAGTTTAGGCAATATGGCGTGACCATTATATGCCGTATAAGTAGCCATAACACGACTGGATCCATCCTCATCTTCAAATCGTACAAAACGCGCATCTTCGATTCCGCGGCTCTCAGACTCTGAGATAGGAAATATAACACGCTCTGTAAGATCAGAATCGTGTTTGAACTGCAAATCATAAAATGAATCAGCGAGCCAGAGTATTTCTTCAAGCGCTATTCTTCTTTCCTGACGAATTGATGGGTCAGCTAAGGCCGTATTGACCATACTTTTTAATATCGCAAACTCAAATTCCTCGGGTAAGTCCTGCATGATCTGCGCTATGTATTTGTCCTGCGTATGCATTTCGGACAATTTTAATAAAAAACGCTCTTTATTGAATAAGGTTTTATGCTCAATCTCGGCCTTATCGATATTATGACCAATCTTCATAACCAGAAGATTGTTATCCTTATCGAGAATTCCTCTTCTGAAAACTATGGATGAAATATGACCTTCACCTGTTGCACGAAAAGAAATGATGACGCGTTTTTCGCCGGCTTCAAGACCTGACTGATCAAAATCTTCTATAATCGAAGGATTAAAAATGGCCGCAGATTCTATCGCGTATTCCATAGTACAATAAGAACCTATGAGCATTTTTCGATCCAGAGATATTGCCTCATAATCTATTTGCATGGCTTCGATAATAGGTTTTATTTTTTCGCAATGCCTAAAAAATATGGCCGAAATATTTCGGTGACGTCTTGCAAATTCACGAAGCGTTTGTTCTAAGGTTTCCAGTACCTGCTTTTCGTTCAGCATCATGATACGCGCAACCATTTGTTTGGTCCGCTCTTCGCCATTCATAAAATATCTTGCAACAACTCTTTTAGAATCCGGGGTGAATTTTATGTTTTTACGGATGACTGATACTCGCATATAAATCTGTTTTTTTTAATGTTAGAAAAATTAATTCAGTTCTTCTATATTGATAATTTGTTATAAAAAATAAAGAATTTAACCTGTTAGAAACAATATTAATACCTAAAAGTATTCTCTATTTCTAAACAAGTTAGTGATTTTGTTAAGGAAAAAAAACTTTTTTTTTAAACTTTTATTGTGGCTTTGTAAATTAATGATTGTATTTTATTAAAAAGATAAAATAAAAACAGCCTTGATTGTTAAATAGATACGATCTTTATAAAGTTTTGGTGCTTTAATAAAAGTGAGAAAGTATTTTCAGAATTAAGATTAAATTTTGTTGGGTTTACTTACATATTTATTGTCTTTAACAAAAAAACGCCAGGGCAGGAGCGCATCTTCCTGCGCATACGCCACACCAACACGGTGTACTGCTGCAATTTGATCAGGAGTGTATCGAATAGCATGATCTTCTATCCAGATTTCTTCTCCCGATAATTCTTTTTCGTTAAATGTGCGATCGATGCCTAAAGCTTTGGCTGCAGATCCGGGGCCTGAAGATATAGCTGCTTTTGTGGCGGCTATTTTACGTCTGGTTTCCATTATGTCCAATCCTATAAGAGGTTCTATGGCGCGTATTAATACGGCATGCGGTTCGCCTTCGACCGAGCTTACTACATTAAAGAGGTTGTGAATTCCGTAACACAAATAAACGTACGAAACACCTCCTTGCTGATACAATGTTTCGGTTCTGTTCGTACGGCGTCCGCCGTAAGCATGCGATGCTTTATCCTGAATACCAAAATAAGCTTCGGTTTCTACGATAATGCCTGCAGTTATTTCGCCATTAATTTGGGTAAAAAGAACTTTGCCCAATAAATCTTTGGCCAGAAAAAGAACATCGGGATTGAGGTAATAAGAAAAGGGTAATTTCAATTTTTTATAATTGTATTAATAATTATTGTTTGTTATGACTGATCTTTTTAATTTCGATAGTGGTCTTTTCGTTGTTTCTGGAAGACGTGGACTTGACTTCAGATTTTTTTTCTGAAGTTCTGGCACTCGAAATATTATTTTTGTGATTTGAAGTTGTCATACTACATTGTTTAAATCATTAATACACACAAATGTAGAAAGTTAATAAACAAGTAGGATTATAAAATTCACAGCGTACAATTGTATTATTATCAGGTAATTGATGCAGTTAAGATGTTATTTTTAAATTGATTAATTCACTGTTTCACTTTATAACCATTCTCCCGAGTCATTATAATCATTAGGCAAATAAGTAAGATACTGAACCATTCTGGGACTTTTGCCTTTGTTTGGTGTTGCGCAATGCGGCAATCTGTTATCCCAGATAATAAAATCGCCGGCATTACCTAAAATTGGTTTTGGGTTTAATGTTTTAACCGCTTTGTCTCTTGGGTTTTCATGAGGTTCAAGATTGTCCAGCCAATGATTTATTTTGTTGTGAAATCCCGCCACACAATGAAAAGCACCGTCGTTAGCACCACAATCTGTAAGATAGAGCAGTCCCTGAAGTCCAAATTTTATAGGTTGTTTTAAGCTGGTGTCCCAATGAAGCGGACTTCCTAAAAAAGTAAACTCACTAGTTTCAGGCGGATTAAAACTTACTTTGTCAATCGTTTTGTAAATATTCGCGCTATTGTAAAGCTGTTCGTATGCCTTTTTTATTTTGGGCGAAAATCTGTTTTTATTTAAAGTTTCATGATCCGAAAAATTAAGCATCAATCCTTTTTGATCCGGATGTCTCTGATACCAGCTTTCCTTTTGATCCGGATGCATTTCTAAAAAATCCCAAATAGCTTGTTGGGTAGCTTCGCAATCTTTTTTTGAAATAGCATCTTTTATAACAATATAGCCGTTTTCGCTCCAAAATTCCAAATCTTCTTCTGATAGAATCGTATCTGTAAGCTCTTCTGCTGTATTTGAGATTTGCGTTCGATTATTGATCCAATTTTTAAAAGTTTCTAAATCAGGTTTTTCAAAGTATAAAAACTGTAATGCATCTTCCATACCAATACCTAATTCGTACAAGGCTTTAATTTCTTCATTCCAGCTTTGTACGCCATCTGCGGCAGAAACTCCGGAAGGATCTACAATACGTTTCCAAAGTTTTTCAAGAATAGTACAGGACATAACTTTTGCGGGTTTTATAATTTTTAATAAGGCCAAATAACATGCAAAGGTTTATGCATCCACGGATATTTTATAATCGAAAAAGCAAATGGAGATTTGTTTATTAATAGATCATAAGCTCTTTTGTCAACGGTAAGTTCCCATTTGTCTTCTAATTCTGTAAGCATTCCGTCCCGAACGAGCCAATTGCCTCTAAAACCCTCTACAGAACAGTCACCAATTGCAGACCAATAAGAAACAGCAGCCTTTACTAAACCTACTATAAGAATTTTATTTTCTTGTGAAATTTCAATTATAGCGGGAACACTATCTGTAACTGACAATCCGCAAAGTATTTTATTCAAAGCTAAATAACTTTCTTCCGTTTCGCTTACTCCGGTAACGACATATTGTAAGTAGAGCACAGCATTTTTTTGATTTTCAATACTAGTAAAATTGTTATCCTTAACGAGGCTCAACCTTTCGAACAACATAACTATAAAGCTATTTAAAAGAACAATTCCTGCATTTCTAACTGCAATTCCGTTTTTAGAATATATTCCCATTTTACTGTTATTAGTTATGAATGCAAAAACAAAATAAAAATACCAATCTTTTACTGATAATCGAATACGTATTTATACCTGATCTTGATTTTTAAATCACTTTAGGATTTCGTAAAGTATACGTAGCAATATTATTTACATTTTCATGTGTATTATTATACTTTTTGTCTTCGAATTCGAAATTCAGTTTTTGTAGAATAGCTACAGAATTAATATTATCAGAAGAAGGAAATGCCGTAATTATTTTTGCTTTCATTTCTTCAAATACATAAATTATTACTGCTTTGATAGCTTCGGTCATAATTCCCCTGCCTTGAAATTCGGGCAGCATTTCGTATCCAATTTCTACGATTTCATTTTCTAAATCAAAATTCCACAAACAAACAGTTCCAATTAAATCATTGTTTTCTTTTAGCCGGATAATCCAATACAGGCCTTCGTTTTTTTCGACCAAATTTTGTATTTTGAGAATAAACTCCTTTGCTTTTTCTAATGTTGATGAATTGTCCCGGCCCACAAATTTATTTACAACTTCATCAGAACGCAGTTTGTGAATTAATTCAGCATCAGTATTTTCAATATTTCTCAATACCAATCTCTCTGTTATAAGCTGCGGAAATTTTTTGAAATCTAATACCATTGCTTTCATCTTTTAGTTGTTAATCAATACATTAAAAAACAGTCTCAGTGTATGTTTTTTTTAGATGATGAAAGTTAAAAAATAAATAGTATACATTTGTTATACTTCATTATTCATAAAGTAAAATATTTTAAAATGTACGATATCATTTTCAAACATATTGAAGAAAAAGTTCAGTTGTCCCAGTCCGAAAAGGAATTGATAAAGACTTTCTTTAAACCTAAAAAGCTAAAGAAAAAACAGTTTTTGGTGGTGGAAGGACATGTTTGCAGTTATTTGACATTTGTTTCAAAAGGACTTTTAAAGTCTTATAATGTTGATGATAAAGGCAACGAGCATATCAATCAGTTTTCGCCCGAAGGCTGGTGGACGTCAGACATGAGCAGCTTTTTTAGCGGAGGAATTTCTTTTTACAGTATTGATGCAATGGAAGATTCAGAAGTACTGCTGATTACCAGAGAAGATTTCGAAAACCTCACCCTGCAAGTCCCCGTGATGGATCGCTATTTTAGACTGCTTTTTCAAAATAGTTTAATTACAAAAGAAAGAAGATTAATAAGTTCGCATACCCACACGGCAGAAGAAAAGTACAGGTATATTGTCGAAAATAATCCTGACTTTATCAGGCGGATACCGCAAAATTTACTGGCTTCGTATCTTGGTCTTTCCCCTGAAACTTTGAGCCGACTTAAAAAGAATATCATTTTCGATCAGAAATAATTGATTTAGATCAAGCGAATTTCTTGTTTCAGGTCATCTTTCTGAATAAGGTTTGTGAAGTAATTTTGAAAAAAATATAATACTTATGAAATCAATACAAGAAAATGTAGCCTTAGTTGTAGGAGCAACCGGAATTGCCGGAAGTAATCTTGCCATAAAACTTATAGAAAAAGGATGGACCGTTTTTGGACTTTCCCGAAATCCTAAAAATGATATCGAGGGTTTAAAACCTATTGCTGCCGATTTATTAAATACAGAATCATTAGCCACCTCCTTAATGGATGTTGCGCCAACTCATGTTTTTTTTACAACATGGATGCGAAATGATACTGAAGAAGAAAATATCAGGGTGAATAGTGCCATGGTTCGAAATTTATTAAACGTATTATCTGCTAAAAAATCGATTCAGCATGTTTCGTTAGTTACCGGATTAAAACATTATTTAGGGCCATTTGATGCTTATGCGACAACAGGAACTTTGCCGGAAACACCTTTAAGAGAAGAGCAGCCGCGATTGGACTTGCCGAATTTTTATTACGCACAGGAAGACGAGGTGTATGAAGCTGCAAAAAGAGATGGCTTTAGCTGGAACATACACAGACCACATACGCTCATTGGTAAAACTATTGGTAACGCTATGAATATGGGAACCACTTTGGCTGTTTACGCCAGTATTTGCAAAAAGGAAGGAACTCCGTTTATCTGGCCGGGTTCTGAGGCGCAATGGAATGGCGTATCTGATGTTACGGATGCTAAAGTTCTGGCCGATCAGATTATCTGGGCGGCAACAAATCCTGCAGCTAATAACGAAGCTTTTAATATCACAAACGGAGACGTTTTTAGATGGAAATGGCTGTGGCCGAAAATAGCGGAATGGTTTGATATTGAATTTGAAGGATATAAGGGAACAATACAACCACTAGAAGCCGAATTAAGCGAAAAAGATACGATCTGGAAAACCATCACAAAAGAGCATCAATTAATAGAAGAGGACTTAAACCAATTGGCATCTGCCTGGCATACTGATCTTGATTTATCGCGTCCTCTGGAAGTAATGACCGATATGTCAAGAAGCAGAAAACTTGGTTTTGCCACTTATAAAGATACGAAAGATTCCTTTTTTGAATTGTTTGCTCAGTTAAGAAAGGATCAAATAATACCTTAAATTAATTAGATAATTAGAAAATGAGATAATTTTTGAATTGTCATTTACTTATATTATAATTCAATACGGGACAGGGAAATTTTTTCTTTTGTCCCGTATTTGTATAATACTACTTGTTGAAAAGCTATTTTTACATGTAGACTTATTTTAGCTGTTTAAGATATAGATGTTAACGTTTTATTAGGGTTGAAAGTGTTTTTTCTTTTAAAAAAATGAGCTAACTTGCCAAATAATTAAATGCAATTTATAGCAATGACGATTTCAAATTTTTATTTAACAAATAATGACTTGATGAGCCTAATGGGCACGTTATTGTATTTGCATGACGATACTTTCTTAAAAAGTTCAAAAGAGTTTATTAATTAAGCCCTGTCAAAACTCTGGACAGGGATTCTTTTCATACAAAAGGCTCATTTATTTAATCTTCAATTTTCATTGGGATTAGGATATCATTGAATGCAACACTACACAAGAGCTATAAGTGATTCAATGAAGGGTTATTATCTTACCGGTGAAATAAGGAGCAAACAGAAAGTTATGTCACAAAATATCATTTTAACAACAGGAATATACGATTTAATTAAAGATCACGTAAGAAGAAAAAAAGTAACAGTAGAAGAAGAAAAATTGCTGCTTGATGAACTTAAAAAAGCAACGCAGGTACTAAGAAGAGATTTGCCGGAAGATATTGTTTCTGTAGACCGAAGAGTAACGTATAAAGATTGTGCCACCAATGAGGAAAAAACGGTTGTTTTTGTAGGCCCTGAGAAAAACAAAGTAAGTAAGAACCGAATTTCTATTCTTTCTGATGAAGGGATCGCAATGGTAGGATATAAAGAAGGAAATGTTGTAGAATGGCCTGCTAAAAAAGGAAATCTAAAACTGGAAATCTTAAAAGTAGAGGAAGTAGCGTAACGTACTTTTTTAATGTAAAAACATCCCAAAAAGAAATTTTCTTTATGGGATGTTTTTTTATGATGTAAACTTCTAAATCAGCTTTTAGTTCTCACAGAAAGCGCCAATTTGCTGTAAATGTTTTTCGGTCTGGTATTTATTAAAGTTGTCCCATTGAGGCGGAACACTTGTTTTTTGTCCGTACATCGAGTCAAGACAAATGTTGTTGTCTTTGTACATATCGTGTAAAACGGCCAGAATTTTAAAGAAAAATTCATCTAAATTTACGATAGCTTCAAATTCTGATTTTAATGTATTGTAATTAGCATCTGATGGATTTAACAATTGTAATAAATCCAGAACTTCCTGTTTTTCTTCCTCATTAATTTCCGTAGCATAACCCATTTTTAAAGTTTTAAAAACAAGATTATTCCATGCTTTGCTGTCATGTGCCCATTGTACATCAGGAAGATTCAAAGAATGCTCGCAAATTAGGATAATAGCAAAAAGAACATCGTTTAAGTATTCGGCAGGAAACTCATCAAAACTTCTGAATTCGAAACCGCTTTGGTACATTTTTTCCTGATTAAAATCAAGACCAACTTCTGAAAGCATTTCGTATTCCATATCAGCTTCGATCTGATCTCTCCACCAAATGTTTTCTTCTTTTTCAAATTTTAGTAATTTTCTAAAATCATCCACATTATAGGTTAAAATTTTACCTTTTGGCATCGCTTTATTATACGTTCCCACGCCTATGTAGCGCGACATTGCATTTCGCATAGAACCTAAAGTAAATTTTTTGTCCAGACTGTAAGTATCGCTTATCACGCCCATAATATCAGGACTTCCAAGAGTAGCAATAAAGAAAGGCTCAAACCATTGCAGTAAATAAATCGCATTGGCATGTGTTCTTTCGAATTCTTTATAATCTACAATCCTGCTGTCTTCGGTCAAAGACGGTAAAGTAATATGAAAATGGTAGGTTCCGTTATTAAACAAAACCAGGTTTTCCTGATTGGTCATGAACATATTAAGTCCGTTGTTGTAATCCGGAAAGTTTAATTTTCCGTTTAACACAGACGATTCATTGATCTTATCAAGGAATAATTTTTTAGTAGCTTTTAGTTCTTTGCACGATTCACCAATTGTTCTGTTCTCGAAATATTTGGTAACAAATTCGATCGAATCGCCATCAAAATGTACAGAGCCCATTGTTTTATTTCTTTGGGTAATCATACTCTGAATGTTGTACGGCTGATCTTCAAGAAAAAGCTCCATGATCGATTTTCCCAGATATTCAGGATTTTCAGTTGGTTGTGCGCTTACTTCACCGGTTTCGGTATCGATTAATGGTTTTATCGGCGCTATTGTTTTGTGCTGATAATTGATATCGAGTTTTTCCAGCGAATGACTGTTCATCATTCTGCTCACTTTATAGTTTTCATTCAAACCAAAAGCCTTCTTTAAAATAGGGGCTAAGCTTTCAGGTTTGTAGCATTTTCTATAATCGATACTGTATTTCTCAAAACCAATTTTTTCTTGTATAAATTCACCAGAAACTATTAGGGATTCTTCAAATTGCATGTAGGTTTCGTTTTCCAATCCTATTCCCCAATAATATTTTTTTGTCTGATTGTCTTTCATTTATACTTACTTTCTTTTTTAAGGTTATTTTAATTTATAAAGTCATTTTTATTCAGGAATATAAATTCAATCTGTTAAAACCAGAGACAAGAAACCTATAACGGATTGAGCATATTGTTGCCTCCATTATAAAAGTTTTCGTTTACTTTTAAAAATATTGGAATTTATATTTTAGATTTTTGCAATTTTATCGACTGAAACATCAATTTAGAAGTAAAATTTTATAATAAGGTTATAAAATTACTATCGTTATTAATCACTTTTGTATCAATAATTTACGCAAGAGAATAGCTAAATCACAACTTTTAGTATTCTTGTTTTTTCTAAGTTGCAAAAGTAGTTTTTTATTATCGTATTTGCAAGTAGTTAACTTGTTGATAATCAATATTTTTTTTTGAATGATGAAACAACTCTATGAATTGCATTTTTATTCGTGATAATACAGCACGTAGGAGGAATACAGCTCGTCATTCCACCAATCTTGCCTGATTTCTGCAAAGTAATTGTAATTGAATTTTCCGGCTTGCGATTGTAGCGGATATACTACTATACCATTTTCGCGATAGGCTTTGTGCAAATCAGTTTCGGGAACAACTGGAACAATATGTCCTGAAAGTCCTTTTTCTCTTCTTTTGGCACAAATGATTCCAATTCCGCCATTGGCATTTACCTTAGTCTGCATTTCATCAACTGTAGTCATTCTTTCCCAGCCAAAACTCGCCCCCCATTTTGGGAACCAATCGTGTATAGCACTGGAATAAATACGGTCTACGGTTTGCTCAAAAACAGGTTCTACATCTTGTCCCTGTAAGACTTTTTCAAGAGATTCTGGTGTCCACCAAACCGTTGGCAAGTATACTTGAGAGAAATAACAATAATCATAAGAATATACATTGCAATAGGTATCTTCGACCGTTCTTTGATATCTTAAGTTATTTTCAACATCTAATTTTTCAATCAGTTGGGCAATACTTTCTTTTTTAGTTGCAGCATTTGTTAAATCTCGAAACGGAATACTGGAATCCATAAGAGGTTTTTCTTTCATTTCCATAGAATCCAAACGCGATTCCGGATCAGGTAACAAATCAACTTTTTTTATTTTAGTATTCGATATTGTATTATCATCTAAGGGTAACGATGCTACTGATACAGTATGTTTTTCCATCTTGACTGCTTAAAATTAATTGGCTTAACGTTACCTGAATTGATTATTGATGTAACGTAAATTGGTTCGCCAGCGGGTAAATGTAAGGATTTTAAATTTTCTAAATAGTTTTAGAAAAAGACAAATTGCAGAAAATAATAGAACGGGTAGGGTTAGTATCTTATTTTTAAATACAAAAAAAGGCATACTCGAGGTATGCCATTTGCCATTTTAATTTTGAATAATTCGATTATTTATCGTCTTTGTTGTCATCCTGCTTGCTATTGCTGCCAGAAATATCTTTATCAATAGTTTTATCCTGATCCTCTATGCTTTCTGATTTCACCGAGGTATTGTTTTCAAGATCAATTTCAGTATTTAGATCTTCTGTAAATTTTTCCTCATATCGGTACGGATCTTCATCCCGTGCATAATTATCATGATCAACGGGAGTTTCCTGATCGATATAATCCGGATCACTTTCCAGAAATTCAGGAACAGATTCTATAGTAGTTCGTTTATGTAGATCGTCGCTCTGAATGTTATTTCCATCAACTAGCGTATTTTGATCAATAAAATCAGGGTCTGTCTGACCGTATTCGTTGCTGTTTTGCTTTTCCATAACGCTGTTATTTAAATGATTATTAATTAATGCACAACAGAACTTGTGTGCTATTTTACAAATTTAGCGAACACTTTGAGTAAACTTTTACAGAAAAACCAGATACAGTTTCATAATTAAAAGCTTGGCCTTTAATGTTTATTTAAATATTATTGTAAGTAAAAGACTATTATGTATTTTTTAAGGAATACTTTAACATCTTTAAAAAGAATAAAACAACAATAAACACCGTTCTTAAACAAAACTATATATATGGGCTTATTTGATTTTATGATAGTGGAGATAGCTATGGATTTGGGAACAGCGAATACTTTAATAATTTACGACGGAAAAATTGTTGTAGACAGTCCGTCGATTGTGGCAAGGGATATTAGAAACGGAAAAATTATTGCTGTAGGCAAAGAGGCCAGTTTAATGCAGGGCAAAACACACGAGAATATTAAAACAATCCGACCGCTTAAAGACGGTGTAATTGCAGATTTTGATGCGTCGGAAAAAATGATTAACTGGTTTATCAATAATATACCGGAAATTAAAAAAAATCTTTTTAAGCCTTCTTTGCGAATGGTGGTTTGTATCCCCAGCGGTATTACCGAGGTTGAGATGCGCGCGGTAAAAGAGTCGTGCGAACGTGTAAATGGTAAAGAAGTATTTCTGATTCATGAGCCGATGGCGGCCGCTATAGGGATGGGTATAGATGTTATGCTGCCTCAGGGTAATATTATTGTTGATATTGGTGGAGGAACTACAGAAATTGCGGTTATTGCCCTTGGCGGAATAATTTGCGATAAATCGATAAAGATTGCCGGTGATGTTTTCACGAATGATATCTTGTATTATATGAGAACTCAGCATAATCTGTATATTGGAGACGCTTCTGCCGAAATGATAAAAATTGAAGTGGGTTCTGCAATGGAAGAACTCGAACAACCTCCTAATGATATGCTTGTTCGAGGAAGAGATTTGCTTACCGGAAAACCCAAAGAGATAAAGGTTACTTATAGAGAAATTGCAAAAGCACTCGATAAATCGATTCTTAGAATTGAAGATGCTATTATGGTAACCCTTTCGCTAACTCCGCCTGAATTGGCTGCCGACATTTACAACACAGGTTTGTATCTCGCAGGAGGAGGAGCAATGCTTCGAGGTCTGGATAAAAGAATTTCGCAAAAAACAGATTTACCGGTTTATATTGCCGAAGATCCTTTACGAGCTGTAGTAAGAGGTACTGGGGTAGTATTGAAAAATATTGCTAAATATAAAAGTGTGTTGATAAAATAGGATTGTTATCGTACTGTATGCTTTAGTATAACAACCATTTCATGTGTGATTTGGCGTTTTTTATTATTCTTATTATTAAGCTTTGTCAAAGTTTAAAACCAAGAGTGTACGGAACGTTGTAAAAGCCCAATTTAATTTCTTCTTCAAACATAGCCCGTGGTTTCAACCACGGGAACACGATACGTGGGGTGATAATGTTGCACCCCGTGGTTTCAACTATGGAACACGATAGAAGGAGTGATAATATTGCATCCCGTGGTTGAAATCACAGGAACACGATACGTGGCGTGATAATATTGTACCCTTTGGTTTCAACCACGGGAACACAATACGAGATGTAATATTATTGCACTTTGTGGTTGAAACCACGGGCAATGTCTGACAAGTTTACAAGTAAAAAACTTTGTCAAAGTTTAAGAACAAGTACCTCAGACGCTTGGTTTAAAACTTTGACAAAGTTTTTTTTATGCTAAACGATTAGAGTTTAGACTTTTTACGGGGCTATTTACTTAGTTGATTCTTATTAAATTCACCAAAACATACCATTAAAAAATCCGTGTCAATCCGTGCTTTCGCGGTAGGAAATCCGTTTTATCCGCGTGTCATTTCTTAGCTTTTACTAACTAATTAGTTAAAAAACTAATCAATTAGTTGTTCTACTAATTAATTAGTAGTATCTTGCATCAAAATATTTAACGATGATAAAACTAGCTAAACGAGAAGAACAGATCATGCAGGTCTTTTGGGATTTAAACAAAGCTTTTATACGAGATATAATTCCGCTGTTGCCAGATCCTAAACCACATTATAACAGCGTGGCAACAATAGTAAAGATTCTGGAAGAAAAAGGTTTTCTTAATCATGAAACTGCAGGTAATATGCATTGTTTTTTTCCTGTAGTCAGTAGGGAAGAATACCAGCAATTTGCATTAAAAGATATTGTAAGTGATTATTTTGATAACTCTTATCCCCGAATGCTTGCCTTTTTTGCTAAAGAACAAAAGCTAACAGAAAAGGATCTTGATGAAATAGTAAATATCATTAAAAAAGGAAAAGTATGATACCTTATATTTTACATTCTGCCTTAATTCTTTCTGCCTGCCTTTTATTTTACAAGCTGCTTTTGCAAAAAGAAACTTTCTTTCATTTAAACAGGTATGTATTGCTGGCCTGTATGCTATTGGCTTTTGTTTTGCCTTTGGTTCCGGTGCCTCAGCAATTATCATTTAGAAATGCACCCAATGCAACGGCTGTTGTTTTGCCCGAAACTCCGGCTCATAAAAATAGTGCAACCCAAGTAAAACAAGAATCAGTACAGGAAACCTTTGTAGCACCAACAAAACAATTCATCAATGTTGAAGTGGTATTACAGTGGCTCATTTACCTATATTGGTTTGGAGTGATTGTTTTTGGAATAAATTTTTTAATGCAGGCTGTGATATTGATTACCAGAGCTTATTCAGGTTCTGTGATTCAGGATGGCAAATTTCGTATAGTCGAAATAACAGAAGACAAAGCTCCATGTTCTTTTGCCAACAACATCTTTATCAATCCTGAAAAATACGAATGGGAAACCTACAATCAGATTTTGCTGCACGAAAAAATACATATCGAGCAAAAACACACCATAGATCTTCTGCTTGCAGAAATGATGCTTATTTTTCAGTGGTTCAATCCTTTTGCCTGGCAATGGCGAAAAGCACTTGAAATTAATCTTGAATTTTTAACCGATGACCAAATGCTGCAGCAGGATACTGTTGAAAGAGAGAGTTATCAGTTTAGCCTGCTGAAAGTAGCAGCACCGCAATTTCCTTTGAGTCTTACAACCAATTATAATCAATCATTACTTAAAAAACGAATCATCATGATGAACTCAAAAAAATCAAACGTAAACACGACGTGGAAATATTTTTTCCTCGTACCACTTATGGTATTATTTGTCTGCCTTTTTAATCAACCGGCAGCGCAAAGTCAAACATTGAAATCTACAGAGAAGTCTGGAAAAAAAGCTGCAAAAAAGTCACATGTTCAAAATACAATACGAACAGAAGGAAACTGGTTTGCGACTATCAAAGGAAATGAAGTAGAACTTCAATTAAAAAGCGGTGAGAAAGATAATTCTTCCAGCACTTTTCAGTTGAGTGAATTTAATGACCTGCAAAGAGACAAACAAGGCACATTTACATTGACACGCGAAGCCGGAACGATGACTTTTACCGGTAAATTTGAAGGAGATAAAGGAACCGGAACGTATAAATTTACTGCCAACAAAAACTATCAGGCTGCAATGCTTAAAGAAGGAATAAAAATCACAGACGACGACTTAATGGTTTTCTTTATGGTGAATATCAAGCAGTCATATGTACAAATGGTAAAACAAAAAGGGTATACGAATCCAGATAAAGACCAACTTATTCCTCTTGTAGCTTTAGATGTTAACGAAGCTTATATTGCTTCAATAAAACAGGCAATTCCGGACATTGATCTTGATAATCTGGTTCCATTTAAATCATTGGGTATTGACAAAGCTTATATCGAAGAAATACGCAAATCAGGTTACAAAGATCTGACCCCGGGTAATATCATAGCACTAAAATCACAAGGTGTTGATGGCAAATTTATTGCTGATGTACGCAGTGCTGCAAAAGCAAATAATAACAGCGAAGATGATTCAAACAGCGATGATGATGTTCTTGCTTTTAAGGCATTGAATATTGATAAAGCTTATATCAATTCACTTAAAGAAGCAGGATATGAACATCTTTCAAACGATGATCTTATTGCTATGAAATCATTGAATGTAAAAGCAGAATATATAAGAGATTTTCAAAAAGCAGGTTTTGCAAACATTGCACCAGATGATCTGATTGCATTGAAATCGCAAAATATAACGCCTGTTTTAGTACAGCAATACAAAGATCTTGGCTTTACTAATTTAAAGATGGATGATATTATTGGAGCAAATGCAACGGGTGCAACGCCAGCTTTTATTAAATCAATGAAAGGAAAAGGACACGATTTTAAAAACCTTGAAAAATATATTGAACTGAAATCGGTTCTAAATAATTAAAACAAAGATGAATCACTTTGTTAGCCAGGATTTTTAAAAATCAAACTAGATTGTAAGACTAAAAAGAAGCCCAAACCTTTTAGGAATGGGCTTTTTTTGTATCCTTTGTGAGCTACATTTACATAGCTTTTCGTTAGAACTCTTGTTTTAATTACGATTGTATTTTTTTTCTTTAACAATTTTATATTTTTTGCTATCTGTTTTCTGAATAATCCAAAATGAGTAATCAACTGTTGAATAATCCATTTTTCCGATAGAGGAACTTAAGTCCAAAGAATATCCTGTTTTATCAAAAGAATCTTTCGTGCTGTCACTATTTAAGATAAATAAAATATTATCGTCTAATAGTGTAGTATAAATTTTATCTATTTCATTCGAAATTATTAAATTTCTAATAGTATTCTTACTGACCAATATAAAATTATCTTTCATAAAGTCAATGTACCAATTCGCCCCTCTTTCATTACAATCATTTCTTTTGTCGGTAACTATTTTTTTTATAACCTTCTTAAGATTGCAATCTTTTAAAAAGACAATTTCTGATGAACTTCCGTTTTTTATGTGGGCTTCTTGTGAATATCCAAAAAAAATCAGCGAAAAAAATAAATATAAAGTACTTAATATTCTCGTAACATTTTAGTTTTTAATTAGTTATCAAGATTGTTTAAGTTCTTAATTTTTCTTGGTAGACTAATTCTTTTAACTTCATTTCATTCAAAACTTGCAGAATTGTTGTCATCTCCCGATAGCGCGAGCATATTGTTTGTGAACGCAAAATAATTTTAATTAATTATTTTGAATTATCTAAGGAAAAGATAGAAGATAGATTTAAAAATTTAAGCTTAAAATTAAGGCTAAATTTGTTATTGTTTTTGTAAAAATGCATTATGTATTTTTACCACCATAAAATTTTCTTTTGTTCTTTTTGAAATTTAATTTTTAGATCTGCAATTGTTTTACTATTTTCAATTACAATTTCCTTTTGATAACCATAACAATCTTCAAATCTAGCTAATATTGTATAATCTTTATCTAGTACCAAAGTTTCTTTTCGTGGATGAGATCCTCCTTCATCATAATAAACTTTAAAAACATTCTTGTGGTTTTTGAAATTGACTTTTCCCTTAGCACACAAATAAAAATTATCTAATTTTCTATCAATAAAATAGCAGGTGTCTTTAATTGTTGGAGAAAAAAATAAATACTTGTTTTTATCATTTTGGATATTGGAGGAAATATATATATCTGCTCCATTCCTGTAAAAATCACGCAAATACTTATTCTTCTTTTTCCCATTTAAGTTAATTGAGATGTATTTTTCAATAATTGTATCATTTCTAAATTCATATTTTCTCATAGAATATCCAAGTAAACTATTATTTTCTGAATAAATTTTGTAATACAATTCTTTTTCTGTGATAGTAATATTCTTATCTGTTTTTTTACAATAGATAAATAAAAATGAAATTAGAAAAATAATCGCGATACTACATTTAAAACCTGTTTTATTCATTTTCTTTTTTACTTATCATTGTTTCAAACCAGATCTACAAAGTTTTTCTTCTTGACACTGTAGAAATATTTTTAACTATTAATTCCAAATTTAATATAAATTCTTTTTAAGATGATTTTTAAAATGATCATAAGCCGTCATGTTCTTACTTTAAATTATGTTTTCCTTATTTAAAATCAACAAATAATCCATTATCTTTGATAGAGAACTAAAGAAAATTAGGCATTATAAACAATAATTTATTTATTCGTTTTCAATGTATTGATTCAATAAAACTTAAGAACCAAATCTAACGAAATCTTAAGTTTTAAAATGATTTTTAAAAACAAATAGTATGGAAAATTTAAAGAAAGCGTATATAGCCGGAGGATGTTTTTGGGGTATGGAAGATCTTTTTCGTGTTCGTCCAGGTGTAATCGACACTGAAGTGGGTTACATTGGCGGAGAAAATGATAATCCTACTTATCACAATCATCCCGGACATGCAGAAGGAATGGAGATTACTTATGATGCCAATACAACATCTTTTAAAGAATTGTTAGATTACTTTTTCAGAATGCATGATCCAACAACAGTAGACAGGCAGGGTAATGACAAAGGATCAAGTTACAGATCAGCTATATTTGTTCAGAACGAAGAAGAGGAGCAGGCTGCAAAAGAAGTGATTCAGCTTGTTGATGATTCAGGGAAATGGCCGGGAAAAGTGGTTACGACATTGGAACCTATTAGTAAATTTTGGGTTGCCGAAGATTATCATCAGGATTATTTAGTCAAAAATCCAAATGGATATACTTGTCATTTTGAACGATTTAATACTTCGTTTCTGTAAATGTTATGGGGGATAATTCCTTTAAATCATCAAAAAAATACAAACCTCTAAAGTCATTGATTTTGGAGGTTTTTTTATGCTAAAGTTTTAATGATCTTATCTTACATAGGATCAAAACTAAATCTTGTGGAAAAATATAAAAAAATTAAACTCATTAATTATTTTTCACCACAGATAACGCAAAGATTTTTATTTAAGTATACTTTTAAAAAACACAAAGTTCACAAAGCTTTGTATTGGCTTAGCTTTGTGAACTTTGTGTTTTTTTATAAAAGAGAAAGATAAAAAACTTAGCGTTCTCTGTGGTTATTTTTTCTCTCGAAAGATTTTTGAATTGGTCCCTAAAATACCAGTTCAATTGATATCAGAATGATAAAATCATATCATTTTGATAAGAATATCAATTAGTGAATAAGAACTCGTTTTTGGTATAAGTTGTTTATATAGAGGTAATAATGGTTCTTTAAAGGTAGACGTTACAGAATTGGTATGTAAATTGGAAATTCTGTTTTGTATTTCCAATCCATTATAGAATTGTATTATTAATAAAACAGGGAAATACAATTAACTAGATATGAAAACCCTACAACGTACAATAGATTTTTCAGGCAAAGATTTTGTAATGCCTCATCCGTTCCCCAGCCAATCAATCATCTTAAAAAATAGCCCTATTGAAGAAGAAATACCGAATTTTACGGTTGAAGTCGCCAGCACCAAACATGTTTTTTGGATAAAAGAAATTTGCGACGTCACATTATCATCTGCCATAGCCCGCGGAACGGGAATTTCTGGCCGTTCTCCTGAATTGCTGGAATCAAAAATTAGAAAAGGCGAAGCTATTATCGCTTTTACATCAGAGGGAAAATGGGCTGGATTCTCTTTTATATCTTCTTGGGAAGATGGACGATATGTTTCTAATTCCGGATTAATTGTAGCACCTGAATTCAGACACACAGGCTTGGCAAAAACGATTAAAAGAAAAATCTTCGAATTGAGCCGTCAAAAATATCCTGATGCAAAAATATTCAGTCTGACGACTGGTTTGGCCGTAATGAAAATGAACCATGAATTGGGTTTTGAACCCGTCACGTATTCAGAATTAACTACCGATGAGGTTTTCTGGGAAAATTGCAAATCCTGTGTCAATTGCCCGATTTTACTGAGTAAAGAAAGAAAAAACTGTTTGTGTACGGCCATGCTTTACGATCCCAAACACAACGAATCCTTAAATATTAAATAAAAAAAATGAAACCATTTTGAAAATACAGAAGTAAATAATACCCGATATTTGCAACATAAAGAAACACTAATTTTTATGATAGAGATTAACGAAAAACATACATACGCATTCAAAGATGTGCTTTTTACATTTGCCTTGGCTTCTGAAGCAGCGGAAGTGTTTAAAGATCATACTGCACTTATTACCGGAATCGGAAAAGTCAATGCTGCCTACGAATTAACTAAAGCGATACAATTAAAAAGGCCTTCGGTAATTGTAAATCTGGGTTCGGCGGGAAGTACTCATTTTAAGAAAGGTGATGTAGTGTGCTGTACAAAATTTGTTCAAAGAGATATGGATGTGAGAGGACTTGGTTTTGCTCTCTACGAAACGCCTTTGTCGGGTTTGCCACCAGTTTTAGAATATGGTCTGGAAATGACCGGACTGCCGTTAGGTATTTGCGGTACAGGAGATAGTTTCGAAATGCAGCATTCTGAAACAATTTACGATGTAGTCGATATGGAATCTTACGCCTTGGCTATGATTGCTATGAAAGAAAATATTCCGTTTTTGTGTTTAAAATACATATCCGATGGTGCCGATGATAATGCAGCCGAAGACTGGAGTGTTCAGGTTCATAAAGCGGCTGTTGCTTATGGCAGTATTTTAAAATTGAATATAAACGAAGCTGCAGATATTCTTAGAGAATAACGAATAAGATTTTTTCTCTCGCAGATTCAACAGATTTTTTGATAAAATCTGACAAAAAAATCTGCTAAATCTGTCAAATCTGCGAGACTGATATCAGTGTATTTTTCAAAATCATTTTAATCCCATAATCTGTGGCAGAATAAAACTTTGCGACTGGGACTATGCAATAAAAAAAGGCTGCCTGAATAGATTTCAGACAGCCTCATAACTGCAGTTTTTATGTACTAATTCAAAAGTTTACGACCAATTAGTTGCCTTAAGATTAATTTATTCCACCTCCTAAAGCTTTGTACAATAATACCTGTGACTCTGCATTTTTTAACTGAATGTCAACAAAATCCAGTTCGGCCTGCAGTTTATTTTTTTGTGCATTAATAATTTCCAGATAATTGGCATAACCGCTCAAATACAGATCATTTGACACATTAACGGCAATTTCAAGATGTTCAATTTCTTTCGATTTGTATTTCAAAACACCAACAAAAGATTCTGTTCTGTGCAGTAAAGCACTCAACTCATTATACGCCGTTGTAATCGTATTTTGATATTGTAAAAACGAGATTTGCTGCCTTTTGTTAGACACAAAAAAATCCTGTTTAATCTGTCCTTTATTAAAAATAGGAGCTGTTAATCCGCCAAGTAATTGCCATGCAAATGATCCATTATCAAAAAATGTGGAGAAAGAAAACGAATTAAAACCAGCATAACCACCCAAATTTAAAGTTGGGAAAAAGGCCGCACGCGCTGCTTTTGCATCAGCATTTGTAGCGCGCAGTTCATGATAGGCTTCAGCAACATCCGGTCTTTTATGAATAATGGAATCAACGCTTATTTTTTGATTTAAAACCTCCAGATGACCGGAAAGGAAATCAGCACTTCTTTCGATTTTTCCGCCGTATTCTCCCAGAAGATTTAACAACGCCTTTTCGGTTTGATCAATGCTTAAATTAAGTTGTTCGGCTTCCGCCAAAATGTTGTTGTTCTGCGCATTAAACTGCTGAACAGCCAATTCTGTCGCTTTACCCACAGAGCGCTGCGCCGAAACAATATCAAGCGCTCTTTGTTGTGTTTTAAGGTTCTTTTTGTAAATCTCAGCCTGTTTATCCAGCGCAATGAGTTTATAATACAAATCAGCAACATCACTTAATAAGCGGGTTTGCAATAATCGCATTCCTTGTTGAGAAGCAAAAAATCGTTCGCGTGCCGCTTTTTTACGATTACTCAGTTTCCCCCATATATCAGCTTCCCAGGAAACTTTTCCACCTAAAAACAGGTTAGGAGAAACACTTTCATTTATCCTTTGTTTATCATTTATATTTTGGGAAAAATTGGTGTCAAAATTCCCTACACCATCCATAGTATATTTTCCGTAATGTGTTCCAGAGGCATCTGCAACAAGATCTAAAGATGGGAGCAAAGCCAGTTTCGCCACTTTTAAATGCGAATTGGCAATTAAAATTCGTTCCTCCATAATTAAATAATCAGGATTTTGAGCAATAGCTTTCTTCAAAAGATTTTCAAGTTTGTCATCTTTGAAATAGGTTGCTGTTTGTAGCGGAATAAAATTTTGCAGGCTATCAGCAGCTTTTTTTCGTTTCAGGTCAAAATTTTCCGGCAGCTGTTTTGCTGCCAGATTATCATTTATTTTTGGAGCGGAGCAGGCCGTAAGAAGCAAAACGCCGCCAAAGATTATATATCGATTTATTTGTTGTTTCATGTTTTATTTTTTATTCATTGCTTTTTCTAATTTGGCAAACAAGATGTAAAGTCCCGGAATTATTACCAGTCCAAAAACAGTTCCTATAAGCATTCCTCCGGCGGCAGCGGTACCAATAGAACGGTTACCAACAGCTCCGGCTCCGGTTGCAATACACAACGGAATCAATCCGGATATAAAAGCAAAAGAGGTCATAAGAATTGGCCTGAAACGAAGTCTCGCTCCTTCGATTGCGGCTTGGGTAATTTCGCGTCCTAATTTATTTTGTGCCATCGCAAATTCCACAATTAAAATGGCATTTTTGGCGAGCAGACCAATCAGCATGACGAGCGCGACCTGAGCATAAATGTTGTTATCTAAACCAACCATTAAAAGCGCGAGATAAGAACCAAATACTCCTACCGGTAAACTTAAAAGTACCGGAAACGGCAATAGTAAACTTTCGTACTGCGCGGCAAGAAGCAGATAAACAAACAAAATACATAAAGCAAAAATGTAAATGGTTTGATTTCCGGAGAGGATTTCCTCACGCGTCATACCAGACCACTGCAGTTCAAAACGGCTTGGGAGTTTTTCTGCTGCAATTTTCTCTACTGCTGCAATCGCTTCTCCTGAACTAAAACCTTCGGCAGGTTCACCGTTGATCATCGCCGACATGTACATGTTGTAACGCGTTAAAACCTCAGGGCCATACACACGCTCCAATTTTATGAAAGTCGAAAAAGGAACCATTTCGCCGGCATCATTTTTTAGATACATATCAAGAATGCTTTCCGGATTTTTTCTAAACTGCGGACTGGCCTGAACCATTACTTTGTACATTTGAGAAAAACGAATAAAGTTGGTGGCATAAAATGAACCCAACATGGTCTGCAAAGTCGCCATGGCATTGTCTACCGAAATTCCTTTTTTGGCTGCAAGATCATAATCAACATGAATTAGATATTGAGGAAAAGTCGCATCGAAACTGGTAAAGGAGTTCTGAATTTCAGGTGAAGCATTTAACTCTTTTATAAAGTTTTTAGTGACTTCATCTGTATTGCTAATCGTTCCGCCGGATTTATCCAGTAAACGCATTTCAAAACCGCTGGTATTACCAAATCCCGGAACTGTTGGCGGAGCAAAAATTTCGATCTGTGCATCTGTAATGCCTTTTGTTTTCTCAGTTAGTAGCGCAATAAATTCATTCACAGAAATATCACGTTCCTTCCAGTCTTTCAAATTAATCATTCCCATTCCGTACGATGCGCCGGCAATTTCAGTAACAATACTATATCCCGCAAGTGTAGTAACGTTGTCCACTCCATTTATTCCTTTTGCAAGACGGGTTACTTCATCAAGGGCTTTTTCGGTACGTTCTACCGTTGCTCCCTGAGGTGTTGTTACATTTACGTACACCATTCCCTGATCTTCAGAAGGAATAAATCCGGAAGGTAAAAACTTGCTTGTTCCCCAGGTTAAGAAACAAAACAGCACTAGTAAACCAACCGTAACCACCGTACGATCTGCAAATTTTACAAGTACTTTGATGTATTTAGAAGTAATATTGTCAAACCATTTATTGAATCTGTGAAAAAATCGGTCCAGTAAAGAGGTTTTCTTTTTATTAGGATCATGTGCTTTCAGCATGATGGCACATAAAGCGGGGGTAAGCGTAAGGGCATTAATTCCTGAAATAACAATACTAATAGCCATCGTCAACGAGAACTGCCTATAGAAAACCCCAACCGGACCACTCAGGAAAGCTACCGGAATAAATACTGCCGCCATAACAATGGTAATCGCAATTACGGCTCCGGTAATTTCTTTCATGGCGCTAATAGTAGCGGGGAGCGGATCCATATGTTCTTCGGAAATTTTTACGTGCACGGCCTCGACGACGACAATGGCGTTATCGACTACAATTCCGATAGAAAGAACCAAGGCAAAAAGCGTTAGCAAGTTGATAGAGAATCCCATCATCGACATAAAGGTAAACGAACCAATAAGTGCTACAGGCACAGCGAGAACAGGAATTAAAGTTGAACGCCAGTCCTGAAGAAAAATAAAAACAACAAAAGCAACCAGAATAAAGGCTTCAATTAGCGTTTTTATAACTTCATCGATCGAGGCATCAAGAAAACGGGATACATCATAAGCAATGTTAAAATTCATTCCCGGAGGAAAAGAAGTGCCTTTAAGTTCAGCCATTTTTTCTTTTACACTGGCAATAACTTCAGACGCGTTCGAACCCGGACGCTGTTTCAACATGATGGAGGCTGAGGGTTTTCCGTCGGTTTTAGAAACCATTCCGTAACTCATCGAACCGAATTCAATATTCGAAATATCTTTTAGTCGTAATATTGTTCCGTCAGAATTTGCCCTAAGCGGAATCTCTTCGTATTGTTTAGGTTCGAAAAATTTCCCTCCGTATTTTATAACGTACTGAAGTTCATTATTTAATTGCCCGGATCCTTCACCAACTTTACCGGGAGCAGCAGAAATATTTTGTTTTTGAAGTGAACCAATAACCTCATTTGCCGAAATATTATACGAAAGCATTTTTTGAGGATCAAGCCACACACGCATCGAATATTCTTTCTGCCCCATGATTTCGGCACGGCCAACACCATCAATACGTTTTAGTTCCTGCAGAATATTAATATCTGTAAAATTGAAGATAAATTGTTCATCCTGAGTTTCATCTGTACTGGTAATATTCAGGTACATCAACATACTGTTTACCTCTTTTTCTGTAGTAACTCCGGCCCGAATTACCTCTTCAGGAAGTTCGTCAAGTATGGTCGTTACACGGTTTTGAACATTTACGGCGGCTAAATCAGGATCGGTTCCTACTTCAAAGAAAACCTGAATCAGCGTTAAACCATCATTCGAAGTTACCGTCGACATATAAGTCATTCCCGGTACACCGTTTATGGCACGTTCTAACGGAAGTGCAACGGCATCCGCAGAAACTTCGGCATTTGCACCTGTATATTTAGCCGTTACGGTTACAGAAGGCGGCACAATATCAGGAAATTGTGTTATGGGAAGCTGGAATAAAGCTAATATTCCAAGAAGTACTATCATAACCGAGATGATTAATGATAATATTTTTCTTTTAATAAACATTTCGATCATTTTGAAATCTTTTTATGATGTATAATAATTACAGGTTTACACTTTGAGTTTGTTTGATATTGATTTTATCGCCATCACGTAAGGATTGAATTCCTTCCTGAACAATTAAATCATTGTTTTTTAAACCTTTATTTAAAATATATGCATCATCAAGAGTACTCCCAATGGTTACGTTTGTCATTTTAATGATCCCTTCTTTATTCACTACAAATACAAATTGTTTGTCCTGAATAGAGAAAACAGCTTTTTGCGGAATTACGATCACATTCTTTTTTGGTTCAGAAATAATGAGTTTTCCTGATGTACCATGCTTTATAAATCCTTGCGGATTATGAAATTTAGCTTTGTACTGAATAGATCCTGTTTGCCTGTCGATATCTCCATCGGCCGTTTTTAATTCACCATTATGACTGTAAACGGCGCCATTTGGCAAAACCAGTTTTATATCTCCTTTTGTATTTAGTGTTTTATCCGTCATCATTTGAAAATAGATATTTTCAGGAATAGAAAAATAAGCGTACACATCATCTAATTGGGAAAGTGTGGTTAAATGCGAACCGTTTTCGACAAGACTTCCTTCTTTAAAAGGGATACGATCTATTGTACCATCAAAAGGAGCTCTGATAGTTGTAAAATTAATTTGCTGATTAATGGCTTTTCGTTCTGCAGAAGCATGGGCAACTTTAGCCGAGGCTGCATCGTGTCTAGCTTTTGATAATTCTAATTCTTTGTCTGCAATTACTTTTTTATTAAAAAGAGTTTGTGCCTGCTCAAGTTCTACGGTGGCGATTCTTAAGTCTGCCAAACTGCTTTTGTAGCTGGCTTCAGCTTTTAATAGCTGGATTTGAAGTTCGACATCGCTTATTTTAAATAAAAGCTGTCCTTTTTTTACTAATTGTCCTTCGCTGATATAAACTTTTTCAAGTAGTCCCGGAATACGAACATGAATTTCAACATTGTTTTTTGCATGTACATCTGCAACAAACCGATTTGAAACTATTGTGTCCTGCAACGTGACTTTATAGACCGGTACTGTTTTTACATTATTGGTGTTTTTTTTGGTTTTATCTCCGCACGAGACTAAAACAAAGAGAGATAAAATAAAAAGTAAAAGGTGATTTTTATAAATGTTCATGAGTGATTTTTAAAAAATTGTATATAAATAGTGGCTCTCCCTGATCATTAATCACAGGAAGCAGAATGAAGATAAGTATCTAAAATATAGATGTATCGGCAGAAGCCGTAAGAGCTGTGCCGTGTTTTTTGAGAAAATGCTTGTATAAATAATATGCCCTTTATAAAAAATAAAAGACAGTAGAACAAAAGTTCTCTACATCAAAAATAGATTGAAACCTAGAAAAGTTGGTATAAATGAAGGTGAGTATGACGCTGTATTTGATAAATGGTAGCGATACCGTAAATCAGGCTGTCTTCTAAGATTTTAAAATTGAGGAGCTTAGAAAAATAAAGTGTTTTCAGGATATTACTATCCGAAGTTGTAGCCCTGTATTTTATTTTCTTTTTAACTATGAAATGAATCTCCAGATTTTTAGACATTGAGACATCTGAAGAAAAAAGAGGCGGAAGTTCATCAGTCGTAAAATTCTCCTGATGGCAATAATCATTAAGTTTTGGCTGATATTTATAATACTCTGTACTTCTTAAAAAAGAAAGTAAGAATAAAAAAATGAGACAAATAAACTTAAAATGTTTCATGAACAATAGTATAAACCTTCTGAATGGTTTTGTTAAAAAATGACAGGAGATAAATTTGATGGTGCGCCAAATATACTAATTTGAAAAATAAGCAATTCTTAATTTTTTCTAAAAACGGTAAAAATTTAAGTTTTCATAACATTCAATTCAGGATAAATAGTAGTCTGATTTTTTATTTTAAGAGGCAAATCCATCTATTAATTTATTTGAAATCTGGTATGATTTTTTTTAGAATAAATATTAAATGTTTGATAGTAAAGTGGATATCGGTGTTTAATGTTTTTTTATTTAAAATTTAAAGAAGGACTTTATGAAGTTTTAAAAAAAAAATAAGGAAAGTTGATCTTTTTTTCTCTCATTATTAATTTTTTTTTGCGAGGTTTTTTATATGTAATAAAAAGATTAAAAAAGTCCTCTTTTACAATTTTCAAACTAAATTTTTAAAAAAGTTTACGAACGTTGATTAAATTTCTGTTCTTTGCCAATTAAAGTTTTTATTAAAAAAAGTAACGAAACTTAAGTCTTAGCGACCAATTTAAAATACAATATTATTAGTTATTTTAAGTTAAGACTAATTAGCGTATTTGCGTTTATGGACAACAGGAAGTTTATAGTAAGTTTAAAAAATGGTAATGAGGCTTCTTTCAAGGAAGTGTATCTCAAGTACTACGATAAACTAATAAACATTGCCAGACGTTTTGATGTTACAGTGCTGACTCCACAGGATTTTGTTCAGGAAACTTTTTTAAGATTGTACAACAAAAGAGAATTGCTTAATGAAGAAGTCTTATTCGATAAACAACTGTTTACAATTTGCAAGAATATCATTCTCAATCATGTTAACAGGGAAAACAGAATAATTCAGCTTGATCCTGAGTTCGAAAAAATGGAACCTGAGGATACAGAAACCATAATTTTTGAAGAAAGAAGAGAAAAACTTCATAATTTTATCAATCTTCTTCCGGAACAGCAACAAAAAATATTTACTTTACATAAACTGGAAAACCTTAGCTATAAGGAGATTGCAGCAATTACAGACCTTTCTGAAAAGACAATTGCCAATCATATTTATCTTGCCAGTAAATTTATTCGAAAAAAAATCGAAGAGCATTAGGAACTTTTGTGTTCTCGTTTGTTATACTATTAAACGGAACATAAAAATGCATATCGAATCTTATAAAACAGATGTTACAACCAAAGAAGATGCAAGCTTTATTGTAGTGCTTCTGCAGTTTATCATTTCTGATTGTATCATGAAATTCGACTTAGAAAATAATAACCATATTCTAAGAATCGAAACCAACAGGGATATCAAGGAAATGGTTTACGGTGTTTTTAATAAACAAGGATTTTATTGTCAAAAAATATAACGCCCCAAGCAATGGATGAAAAAAAATTAGAAGAAGAATTAAAAAAAATCTGGGACGAAACCCCCATTTCACATTCTGATAGCGAAAAAGAGGCTTCGTGGGCAGAATTTCAATCGAAAGCCTTTCCTTCAAAAAAGAAGAAAAATAGCTCATGGCGTCATTATGCAGCAGCGGCAGCCATTTTACTTTTTATTTTAATAGGTATGGGAATTTATTTTAACGGTCAGTCTTTAACTAATAGTACCACTTTAAGTGTGGCCGGAAATACAATTGAAAACACAACTACGATCATCAAAATTATTGCCTTACCGGATAGTTCAAGGGTAGAGTTGAGTCCGAATTCTAAAATTGTTTATGCTGATAATTTTGCTGTAAACAGAAAACTGGAAGTTTTTGGAGAAGCGTATTTCAAAGTAAAAAAAGATAAAAAACATCCTTTTCAGGTGCTTTGTAACGAGACTACAACTACGGTTTTAGGAACCTCTTTTACGGTTACGGGATACAACAAAAATAGAGTAGAGGTTGCACTTTACGAAGGAAGTGTACAAATGAATGTAAAAAATCAGGACAAGAAATGGATCCTGAAACCCGGCGAAAAATTCACCTACGGAAACGAAGCTGTTTCAATAGTTGATTTTGAAAGATTTAAGGATTTTGATGATCAAAAACTAACTGATGTTGCTTTTTATATTGAGGCGAATTATGGCTATAAAGTAATACTTCCGGAAGAATATAACAATCAGAAAATTACAGTACGCATCAATAAAAAAGAAGAATTAAAAACGATTCTAGAATTACTATCAGAAATGTATAACCTAAAATTTGAAATAAATGAAAATTTAAAACAGATTACTTTTCAATAGAAAAGAAAAGGATGCACTAGCCGCGAAACTAAACATCCTCCTCATTGTCAAGATAGTATGAAGCTATCCTATTTAATAATATTCAAAAATACAAAATTTCATGAAGCATATAATTTCAGCATGCTTTTTTTTATTCAGTTGGTGTATGTTTTCTCAAAGCGTAACCGTAACGGTAGACCAGACTGTAACATTAAAAGAATTTTTTAAGCAGATAGAAGGCCAAACCGATTTTAAATTTGCCTTTACGGATCAAATTAATACAAGTCAAAAATATTTTACCCAAAAACGAACCTTTACCAATACCGATATAAAAGAATTGATCAGCGAACTGAATAAGAGCGCATCCATTCAATTCTCGATTGTAGGCAATAATATTTTCGCGAAGCAAAAAACGACGAAATCCTCATCAGCTAAAAAAAAAAACAAGCTAACCGGTCAGGTTCTTGACGAAAACAGAGAACCGGTTATTGGTGCTAATGTTTATGTGAGAGAAGCTTCTATTGGCGCTACAACGGATGCAAATGGATCTTTTTCGATAGAACTCAACAATGGCAGTTATACCGTTGAGATTAGTTATCTGGGCTTGAAAAATAAAGAAAAGCGTATTACGATTTCTGATGATGAAAGAATGAAATTTAACATGGAATCAGACAGTCAGCAATTGGAACAGGTGATCATCACTACCAGCAAGGCAGTTGACGTCAAGAATACCCAAATGAGTGTAAATAAACTTTCGATGGCCGAAATCAAAAGACTCCCGACTGCAATGGGTGAAGCTGATCCATTAAAATCATTATTGACTTTGCCGGGTGTTACCAATGCCGGCGAAGCTTCGTCTGGTTTTAACGTTCGTGGAGGTGCCGCTGACCAGAACTTAATTCTTTTAGATGGTGCTCCGGTATACGGGGACTCTCATATGTTTGGTTTCTTTTCTATATTTAATGCAGATGTTGTTAGCGGATTAGATTTATACAAAGGAGGAATTCCGTCTAAGTTTGGAGGACGTGTTTCCTCAGTTCTTGACGTTACTCAGCAAACCGGAGACCTTAATGATTATAAAGTAAACGGAGGTATTGGTCTTATCTCAAGCCGACTTTTAGTGCAGGGGCCTCTAAAAAAAGATGTGGGTTCGTTTATTATTGCAGGACGTGCTTCTTATGCCCATTTATTTTTAAAACTTACTGATATCAAGAGTTCCGTAATGTTTTATGATATTAATGCCAAGCTTAATTATCGTTTGGGAGCCAATAATACCATTGCTTTTTCCGGTTATATGGGAAATGATTTATTTGATATTAATAACTTTTTTGCCAGTACTTACGGTAATACTATGGGAACGGTTAGCTGGAAACATAAATTTTCGGACAATTTAAATACGAACCTTTCTGTTTTTTACAGTGATTACAAATTTAACCTGGAAATACCATTTCAAAAATTTGAATGGGATAGTAAAATCACCAACTACGGACTTAAATATAACTGGAACCACACCATATCAGACAATTTTAAACTGAATTATGGTATCGATGGTTTGTATTATGATTTTAATCCGGGAACTGTAAAACCTTATGGTAGCGATTCGCAGTTTAATTACAATCAGTTAGATAAAAAATATGCTTTAGAAACTTCTGCTTTTCTTGATGTCGAAAATCAGGTTACAGAAAAACTGAATCTTCGTTACGGACTTCGTTACAGTACATTTTTACGCTTAGGCGGAGAAACTATTAGTACTTATGAAAATGGACAATCGGTAGTATACAATCCGTTATATCATATTTATGAAGAAGCAGAGCCAATAGGGAGTACTTATTACGGAAAAGGGAAAACCATCAGTAAGTTTGATAACCTTGAACCTCGATTGGCATTATCGTATGCTTTTAATGATGAAACTTCGGTAAAAGCGAGTTACAACAGAATGGCACAATATATTCATATGTTGTCGAATACCCGCGCTCCGTTGCCTATGACGATCTGGACGCCAAGCGGACCTTTTACAAAACCACAAATGCTGGATCAATATGCAGTTGGATATTTCAAGAATTTCAAGGAACGCGAATATTCATTTGAAGGAGAATTATTTTATAAAAAAATAAAAAACCGTATCGATTACATTGATGGTGCAAATTTATTGGGTAACAACAATATCGAACAGGACATCCTGAATGGAGAAGCGAGATCGTACGGTATGGAGTTATTGTTCAGAAAAAACACAGGCCGTTTTACAGGATGGGTTGCGTATACTTTGTCTAAGGCAGAACAAAGAACGCCGGGAAGAACACCTGAAGAACCAGGAATCGCCAATGGCGGCTGGTATTTATCAGGATACGACAAATTGCATAATCTAAATGTTACTGCCAATTACGAATTCAATCCTAAATGGTCGTTTAACGCTAATTTTAGCTTACAATCAGGTCAGCCGGTAACATATCCAAACGGTTATTATGAATTTGGCGGAAGAAATATACCTAATTATACACTAAGAAATTCAGACAGACTTCCTGCCTATCATCACCTGGATATTGGTGCAACATATACGCCTAAACCGGATAAAAAACAAGGATGGCAAAGCTACTGGGTATTTAGTATTTATAATCTTTATAACAGACAAAATGCTGCATCGATGACGTTTTCACAAAATGATAATACAGGAGCGAATGAGTCCAAACAACTGTCTATTTATGGATTAGTTCCTGGTGTTTCTTATAATTTTAAATTTTAATAGTATGTTACGATTAAAAAAATACAATTTAAAAAGTAAAGCATTTACTTTATTTAGTCTTCTTTTTGTTTTACTTCTTTCGTCCTGCGACAAGGTTGTTGAGCTAGATTTAGAAACAGGAGATCCAAAAATAGTGATCGATGCCGAGATCATTTGGGAAAAAGGAACCAGCGGAAACGAACAGACCATAAAAATTACCAGAATGGCTTCGTATTATAGTCCAACGACACCAAAAGTTTCAGGAGCACAGGTAAGAGTTGAAAATAGTAATGGAGATATTTTTACATTTAATGAAGCTGAACCGGGTTTATATAAGTGTACTAATTTTGTTCCTGCAATTGATATGGAATATAAATTATTTGTACAAGTTGATGGACAAACTTTAACCGCTACCGAAAAATTAGTTGCTGTGCCGAAAGTTGAAAGAATAGACCAGGAATTTATGGACGATATATCAGGCGAAGATCTTATTGTGGTAACATTTTATTATAAAGACCCTGCTGATCAGGTCAATTATTATCTGACAGATTATAAAACGGATATTTTGCCTTATCCGGAGTACACATCGACAAGTGATGAATTTTTGAATGGAAATGAAATCAATGAAAAATTTACAGATGAGGATTTAAAGCCCGGAAAAGTTCTTGATATCACACATCGTGGTATTTCTAAAAACTTTTATAATTACATGAATTTGATTTTAGAAGCTGCAAGTTCGAATCCTTTTGGTGCAGTACCAGGTAATATAAGAGGAAATATAGTGAATACTACTGATGCGAACAATTTTGCACTAGGCTATTTTAGAGTTTGTGAAGCAAACCATATGTCGTATACAGTAAAATAAGAATTTAATTGGAGGTTGATTTGTAAAACATCTGGCATATAAATAATTATGTCAGATGTTTTTTTATTTATATAAAAATTGAATTTTACTCCTTCTTCAAATTTCTAATCTCCTCGGAAGAAACTTTTATCACCGTACCATGACGCGTTCCCGAGGGAAAACTAACCTTATCCGAAATATCCTGCCAGCCTTTTGAAGTTTGTTGTACAGCACCGTATTTTTTCAATGTATACTTATCAAAATAAACTGTCCATTGATTGTCGATTTGAATGGCAGTTGGTCCTTCGGCCCAATAATTTCCAGTAATTGGTTCGCTGGCTTTACTATAAGGACCCGTCAGGTTTTTACTGATGGCGATTTTTAAATTTTTTTGTACCGGATTACGGGTTTCATCTTTAAGGTACATTACATATCCCTGATCCTGTTTTACAATCGAAGCATCGATAAGATTAAAACCAGGTTCGTACAATAATTTTGTTTTTTCAAATTTTTTAAAATCCTTTGTCGTCGTAAAATAAATGCGGTGATTGTATCCTTTTTCTTCATCTGATTTCGTTTCAGGAAACTTCCCGTCAATTGTTGAAGCCCAATAAATCATATACGTTTTATTTTTTTCGTCGAAAGTAATTTCGGGAGCCCATGTATTTCTTGCTTTTTCTTCATGCGCCATTACGGGAATAAATTGCTGTTTCGACCAGTGAATCAAATCTTTTGATGAAGCATAACCAATCCCTTTATCCGTCCAGCTTACCGTCCAGACCATATGATACAAACCGTCGCCGCCTTTTATCACACAAGGATCTCTCATTAGTTTGTCTTTGCCCACTTCGGGAGTCAAAAAAGAGGCATCATTTTTCAAAGTATTCCACTGATAACCATCTTCGCTATACGCCATATGAAGGCCGTCTTCGCCATTTCCTTTAAAATAAGTAAACACATATCCTTCTGATTTTAAAGTATAATGATTCGCAGCAAGCCATTTTTCACAGTCCTTTGGCCATGAGGCATTCGTTCCTTTTACGCCCAGACCAAAACCGTGGCCGCCATCTTCATATAAATGCATTTCGGCAGAAACCTTTTCTTTCTTTAAAGCGAGATAATAATTGATGCTGTTTTCAACCGGAACCGCTTTGTCGTCTGTAGCGTGAACTAAAAAGGCTCGGGGAGTGGCAGCATTAATCTGTTTTTCAGTAGAATATTTATCGATAGCTTCGCGATCGGCATTTTTTCCTAATAAGTTGTCCCTTGAACCTTCATGAGTAATTCCATTTTGCATGGAAATAACGGGATAAATTAAAAGAGAAAAATCAGGTTTTGCACTTGTTGTATCAATCGGTGTGTAGATTTTGTCATTATAATGCGTGCTTAATGTGGCAGCCAGATGTCCTCCGGCAGAAAATCCCATAATCCCGATTTTGTTGGGGTTTAGTTTCCATTTCACAGCATTTCTACGTACCAATCGAACCGCTTCCTGAGCATCCTGCAAAGGACCAACTGTTTTGTTTTTCATGATCAGATCACTTGGTAATCTGTATTTTAAAACAAAAGCATTGATGCCCAAACTATTGAGCCATTCTGCTACTTTATAACCTTCTTTATTAATCGCCAGCATTCCGTAACCACCACCGGGACAAATGATAACCGAAGTTCCGTTTGATTTTTCGGCATCAGCAAAATAAGCAGTAAGAGTAGGTAAGGTTACTTGACGGACTCCTTCGGAAATATCGCCTTTGCGGTCTGTTATCTCTGAATAAGTTGTCGACTGAATCTCATCAGGGATTTTATCCCATAACGGAATTTCCTTTTTTTGTGCAAATGATGGAGTGAACATCCAAAAGGATATCAAAAAGAATAAGGCTTTTAGCGGTTTCAAATTATTTGATTTTTTCATAAAATTCTATTTCAACAATACGTAATTGTCCGGTTGCATCAACTGATGTTTTATCTTTATATAAATCTAGTTCTTTTGTGGCATCTACTTCAACAATTTTAGCAAAACCATCCTTTTCCTTGCTGGATCCGATTAATTCAATAGTGATTTTTTCAGCGAGCACAGGTTCCAAAGCAATCGTAATATAACCTAAACTTTGCGAAGTATTACCTTTAAAAACTTCTTTTCCGTCTGCTAAAATACGAATAGGATACATTTTGGTTCTCCATCCTGTCATTTTTACCACGCATTCGTTTACTATCGTCGGTTTCGAAAGTGTGTATGTTATTGATCCGGTATTAAGGTTTCCGTCATTTCGCCATTCCGTCAATTCATTGTCATCGTAGCTTTTATACGTATCATTATTATTCGATGGCGATACAGCGTTCAGGATATTTACAGCAATTCTTTTTGGTGTATACGAAGGCGTTTTTGGCGTTGGCCCGCGTTCTAAATTTGAAGGAAGATTTTTGCCAGGCAGTTCTTTCGAAATTCCGTTTGTAACCGTTACAGGCTTTGTTTCAAAAGTAATTTCAGTTTCCTTTAGTCCTTTCGCGGAAGCGGTAATCTTTATTTTTCCTGCTTTCGCCAAAGATTGAATCATGACTCTGTTAATGCCATTTTCGACCGGAATTTCTTTTGAAAGAATGTAATTTTTAGGGCCTTGCGCAATCCCTCCAAGCCAGCTTGCAGGGCCATCAAGAGTAAAAGTGATCAAATCATTGCTGATCGGGCAGCGGTTGCCGTTTTTGTCAACCACTTCAACATCAATTAAAGCAACATCATTACCATCCGCCAGCATTCCTGCAGGTTGCGTGCGTAATTTTAGTTGTATGGCTGCCGGTTCATCAGTCGTGATTTTAGAATCTTCGCTTAAAACAGCTCCGTTTTCATCATAACCAATCGCTTTAACTGTTCCTGATTTCCATCTTATATTTTCAAAAGTAAACAAGAATTCACTGCTTTGTTTGCCAAAACCCTGTGAAACACCATTCACAAACAATTCAACATTAGAAGCTGTCGAAACTACGTAAATGTTTTTGACAACTTTATCGGTATAATTCCAGTGTCCCATAATGTGAGTGCGGTGTTTTTCGATATCAACCCAGCCGTCCCACATGACCTGATGCGCCCAATAACCGTCTTTTGGAATACGCATGGCATCGACTTCACCGCTTGTTCTGTAATTTTGCTCCCCGCGATGGTGCGTATTCGAGTCCGAAAATATGATATTCACGCCACCGGAATTTACTCGTTTTCCGGTTCCGGGTCTTTCGCGGTAATAATCGTACCAACGCACGATATTTTCTATAGCATGCCGATCCTGATTGTGATTGTAATCCTGAGCAGGATTGCCACGATACAAAGGACCGTCACCTTCTTTATGAAACGGAGGGGAGAATTCGTCCCAATATTTACGAATGCCTTCATCTCTTGAATATTCAGTTGCCCACAAAGGTTTTCTGGCGCTTTTATTAATATAAAGCATTTCTCCTCCATATTCGGCTTCCTGACTGTCCAGCATTTCACGGGAACCAATCGCACGTCCTCCAAAAAGATCATAAGTATCCCTGAGACTTTTCATTTCGTGCATATGCGCTTCGCTTATCGATTCGTTGCCGCTTTCATAGAAAATAATACTCGGATTGTTTCGGTTGTAAATAATGGCATCACGCATCAAGTTTACTCGCTGTATCCATGTATCTCCCTGCGCATCTTTTTCGGCATCTCCTGCTGGCATTGCCTGTAATAAACCCACTCTGTCGCAGGATTCAATATCTTGTTTCCAGGGCGTTACGTGCATCCATCGCACTAAATTTCCATTGCCTTCTACAATTAATTTATTGCTAAAATCGCTCAGCCATGGCGGAACCGACATACCAATTGCCGGCCATTCGTTACTCGTTCTCTGTGCATATCCTTTTACCTGAAGCACTCTGTCATTCAACCAAAACTGACCTTCCCTGAAATCGGTTTTTCTGAATCCGGTTGTAGTCAAAACTTCATCCATAATTTTTTCATCTACTTTTAAAATGGTTTTTACAGTGTATAAGTAACCGTATCCCCAACTCCAAAAGTGTAGGTTTTCAACGAGATGATTCGCTTTTAAAGTTTTAGTTTCATTAGGGAAAATAGTAGTTCTTTCACCAGGGAAAGAAGCAATTTGTTTACCGTCTATATCTTCAATGATTATTTCATAGTCAACAGTTTTCGCTGTATCAAATTCATTGCGGATTTGGGTTTCGGCATTTATGACAGCACTTGCAGCTGGAATATTAATTTTAGAAGGATAAATATAAACGCCCGTAGTTTTTAGAAAAGAATAGAGTGGAAGCGTCTGGTACAATTTGCTTGTAACATGCAAAAAGACGTTTTTAGGAATACCGCCATAATTAGCGTTAAAGTTAATGTTGTTCCATTGATAAGAAGCTCCGGTGGTTTTTTCTTTGTATTTCCAGTCATTATCAATGCGAAGTGCAATAGTATTTTCTGCTGGGAAAGGTTTTAGTAAAGCAGAAATATCAAAACCAAATGCCATCACGCCATTTTCATGATGTCCCACTTTTTGTCCGTTTATATAAATTTCTCCCGCTTGACGAATGCCTTCAAATTCAATAAAAATTTTATGGTCTTTAATTCCCTTAGGCAGTTTGAATTTTTTACGGTACCAGACAATTCCCGTGGTGAGATGTTCGATATCTTTTTCAAAAGCTTCTTCCTGATTGTAAGCATGCGGCAAAGTCACTTTTTTCCACGAGTTGTCATTAAAATTTACTGACGCAGCGTCTTTAAAATCCCCGGTTTTTAATTTCCAATCCGCATTAAAATTTATTTTTTCTCTTTTAAATTCCTGAGAGAATAAAATAGCATTAAACAACAGTAGGGCAAAATATAAAAAAGCTTTCTTCATTGGAATTGTTTATTTATAACAATCTGAATTAGTTGTAAAACCAATTCAACTCAAACTTTTCAAATTGAAAGTTTTGTTATCGTAAAAGTATCGGCGAAAAGCCAAATTACCATCCTGTAGCATCCTGTTTTGCAGAATTAAATATGCAATAAATTGTAGTCTTTGTTTTTCAATTCTTATTTTTTTATAGAAATAAATATGAATAGTAAAAAAATAAATTAATATTTTTTTTGATATCATATTTTGATGGATTTCTGTTTAAATACGGGTTGTAAATCAGGCAATTGAAGTTGGTTTTAATAAGGATAAATTTATAGAAAAGCATAAGGTATTGAACGTTAACAGGATACTACAGGATACACAGCATTTGTGTTCTCAATAAATTTGGATTAACTAAATAATTAACCAAATTTTAACTTTTATGAAAAACAAGCTTAATTTTTTACTAATTTTTGCTCTGTTTGCTTTATTACACACTACTGCATATTCGCAGAACAAAGTGGTAAAAGGAACCATTACAGATGCATCTGGTTTACCAATACCAGGTGCGAATGTACTTGTGAAGGGAACGAAAACAGGAACTACCACTGATTTTGATGGTAAATACGCTGTAAACGCTACACAGGGCCAAATACTGGTTTTTTCGTCAACAGGATCTAAAACTCAGGAAATAGCAGTGAGTACAAATTCAGAAATCAATGTAAAACTGACAGACGATATAGCACAGCTTAATGAAGTGGTTGTTGTAGGTTACGGTACACAAAAGAAATCTGATGTAACAGGAGCAGTTGCGAGTGTAACTGCAGAGCAGTTAATGAACAGACCCGTTGCTAATGCACTTGAAGCGCTGCAGGGAAAAGCTGCCGGAGTTGATATTACGAGTAACGAGCGACCAGGATCAATTGGTACAGTACGTATTCGTGGTACACGTTCCTTAACCGCAAGTAACAATCCTCTTTATGTTGTAGATGGCGTGCCTTTGTTGTCTGAATCATCCATTGAAACGCTGAATCCAAGAGATATTGCGTCTATTGATGTGCTTAAAGATGCATCTGCAACCGCTATTTACGGTTCCAGAGGTGCAAACGGAGTAATCATTGTGACTACTAAACAAGGAAAATCAGGTGTTTTTAGTTTGAACTATGCAGGAACATTAACAGCTTCTCAAGTTGTAGATCGCGCTCCTTCAATGAATGCTGCTGATTTTATTCAGTTCAGACGTTGGGCGGCTTATAATCTTAATTCTACCACCTATGCGCATCCGGATGCTCCGACTTTTGCAAATGATAAATTGATTTTTGACAGTGCCTTAGACGGCCAGACATCAAGAGATAATGTTTTAAAGGGATGGCAAAGCGGTACCTGGGATGCTTCAAAAGTAACCAATACAGACTGGGTTGATCTTGTAACACAAGCAGGAATCAGTAAAGAACACGTTATCAGTGCCAGCGGAGGATCTGAAAAAGTAAATGCTTACGGATCACTTGGATATCTGGATCAGGAAGGTACTCAAAAAGGACAATGGTACAAACGTTATACTGCGAAATTGAGTACAAACATCAATCCGGTAGAATGGCTTAAATTCAATGCTTCGCTAAATGCCTCATGGAGTGAGCAGGATTTTGGTATGTCGACCCTGCAGGCACGAAGCGGAACAGCGCCTAATGCAATTTTAGGAGCCGCTAAAAGTATTTATAATATTGCAGTTCCTTATGATGCAAATGGTAAATTGATTATCAACCCGGGAGGCGAATCAGCTGTATATACAGTGATGGACGAATGGGATAAAAGCACGCAAAGATCGCAAACATTACGTCTTTTAGGAAACTTTTCAGCTACAATTGACTTAGGTAAATTAGTTACTCCTTTAGAAGGACTTAGTTATAAAATCAATTTTGGACCCGATTTTCGTCATTGGAGAGAAGGTGTTTATGTTGATGGAACGTCATCACTTAAAATCAATGCAGACGGGAGTGCCGGTGTAAATTATGCCCGTTTGCAAAACCGTAGAGATCTTTCGTGGACTTTAGACAATATGATTACGTATGACCGTACTTTTGCGGCCAAGCATAAAATAGGAGCAACCCTGCTTCAGACAGCTTCATCATGGAATGTTGAAAATTCTTCTATGAATGCCAATAATATCCCAAACAAATCCTTTTTATGGAATGCAATGGGAACAGTCGATCTTACCAATCCGGCTAATAACGGACGTATAAGTTCAGGTCTTACAGAACGTCAGTTAAGTTCGTACATGATTCGTGCTAATTATGGTTTCGACAATCGTTACTTATTGACAATGTCAGGTCGTTGGGATGGTGCTTCGCAATTGGCAGAAGGATACAAATGGGACTTCTTTCCTTCGGCTGCTTTGGCATGGAGAATTAACAATGAAGAATTCTTAAAAGGTGTAAACTGGATTGAAAATCTTAAGCTTCGTTTAGGGTTTGGTACAACGGGTAACTCATCTGTAGATCCTTATAAAACAAAAGGACTTGTATCTTCTATATTCCTTCCTTTCAATGGTATGAGCAACCAGATTGGTTATACTACAAATGAGCCTTATTATACAGACACTCAGTTATCATTGGCTAATAAAGCACTTGGATGGGA
>Ga0247813_10000132_pt1 | contig 93403 bp, 80 predicted proteins | sample UWRJL169409C1_FD_180719 | JGI IMG/M metagenome (GOLD analysis project Ga0247813, IMG submission 180719) | Plant litter microbial communities from Arlington Agricultural Research Station in Wisconsin, United States - UWRJ-L169-409C-1 | ecosystem: Environmental > Terrestrial > Plant litter >...
GAAGTGGTAGTGCGAGCCGATCTGGATCGGCCGGTCGGCCGTGTTCTGCACCACCAGCGTGAGCGTGCGGCGGCCGGGGTTGAGCGCGTGGTCGCCGTCGTCGATGAAAAGTTCGCCTGGGATCATGGGACCGGCCTCAGGCGAGTTGCGCGAGCAATGTGGCGCCGAACACGGCGACGGCGGCGCCTGCCACGCGCGGCAGCCATGCGCTGCGCTGGCGCAGTGCCCAGCCCAGGGCGATGCCGCCTGCATGCAGCAGCGCGGTCGCCAGCACCATGCCTGCGACGGCCGCCACCGCACCGTGGCCGCCTGCCAGTTCATGGCCATGCGCCACGCCGTGGAACACGGCGAACACGCCGACCAGCGCCGCGGCCCACGGGCCGGGCAGGCGCAGCCGCGTGACGACGAGCAGGCCGACGACCAGCAGCGATGCGGCGATCATGGGCTCGACCGCCGGCAACCGGACGCCGGCCAGGCCGACCAGCGCACCCACCAGCAGCATGCCCGCGAAGCCGAGCGGCGCCCAGAGCACGTCGCGCCCGTTGCGGGCGATCAAGGCGCTCCACAGGCCGACCGCGACCATCGCGGCCAGGTGGTCCATGCCGGTGAACGGATGCAGGAAGCCTCGGACGAAGCCGATGTCGTGGTGCGCCGCGCCATCCGCGCCGACGTGGGCGAAGGCTGCGAGCGGGAGGGCTGCAAGGGCTGCCAGCACGGCAGCGAGGGCGGGTCGTTGAATACGCATCAAAAGGTCTCCAAAGCGAATGGGGCAATGTCGGGAAACACCGCGGAACCGGCTTTGCCGGGCCGCAGGTGTTGCCCCCGGTCGGGGGTCGGCGAAGCGACACGAAGTGCGCGCAGCCTGGGGGGCGAGCTTCATATCTTCAGACGATCGGCTGGTGCACGGTGACCAGCTTGGTGCCATCGGGAAAGGTGGCCTCGACCTGGATGTCGGGGATCATCTCGGGCACGCCGTCCATCACGTCGGCGCGGGTGAGCACGCTGCGGCCTTCGCTCATCAGTGCCGCCACGCTCTTGCCGTCGCGCGCACCTTCCATGACCGCCGCCGAGATCAGGGCGATCGCCTCGGGGTAGTTGAGCTTGAGCCCCCGCGCCTGCCGGCGCTCGGCCAGCAGGGCGGCCGTGAAGATCAGGAGCTTGTCTTTTTCGCGGGGCGTCAGTTCCATGGGCGGGTCGCTGGAGGGATGGATCGGGCCATTATCGGCAGACAGGGCGTCTTGCAACAGTCATGCCGCCCGGGTGCGTCGTGGCATGAAAGCTGCACCGAAACGGTGTGATCGATGCCGAAAACCCAGCCACCCCGCACGACGCGCCCCAGCGCATCGTCAAGGTCCGGCGCGACTACAACAGCTGGGTGGCCCGCGAAACGCTCGAGGACTACGCGCTGCGCTACACACCCCAGCGCTTTCGCAAATGGTCCGAATGGCGCGTGGCCAACACGGCCTTCGGCGGCGCAGCGTCCTTCCTGATCCTGGAGGCGGTGGGTGCCACGCTGCTGGTGCAGTACGGCTTCGTCAACGCCTTCTGGGCGGTGCTCGTGACGGGGCTCATCATCTTCCTGGCGGGCGTTCCGATCAGCGTGTACGCCGCGCGCTACGGCGTGGACATGGACCTGCTCACGCGCGGCGCGGGCTTCGGCTACATCGGCTCGACGCTCACCTCGCTCATCTACGCGTCGTTCACGTTCATCTTCTTCGCGCTCGAGGCGGCGGTGATGGCGTACGCGCTGGAACTGGCGCTGGGCATACCGCCGGTGTGGGGTTACCTGGTGTGTGCGCTGGTGGTGATTCCGCTGGTCACGCACGGGGTGTCGGCCATCAGTCGGTTGCAGATCTGGACGCAGCCGATCTGGCTGGTGATGCTGGTCGTGCCGTTTGCCTTCGTGTTGGTGCGCGATCCTGGTGCGTTCGGTGGTCTGACGCACTATGCAGGTGTGAAAGGTGAGGCGACTGGATTCAAGATGCACTTGTTTGGTGCTGGCTTGACGGTGGGCATTGCGCTCATCACCCAATTGGGCGAGCAGGCCGATTACCTGCGCTTCATGCCGGCCCGCACGCCAGCCACGCGCGGGCGCTGGTGGGCCGGCGTGCTGATGGGCGGTCCGGGATGGGTCGTGATGGGCGTCGCGAAGATGCTCGGCGGCATGATGCTGGCCTACCTGGCCATCACGCACATGGTGCCGCCCGAGCGCGCGGTCGACCCGAACCAGATGTACCTGGCGGCCTACGAGTACGTGTTCCCCAACTACGGATGGGCCGTGGCCGCCGTGGCGCTGTTCGTGGTGATCTCGCAGCTCAAGATCAACGTGACCAACGCCTATGCCGGGTCGCTCGCCTGGAGCAACTTCTTCTCGCGCATCACGCACAGCCATCCGGGGCGCGTGGTGTGGGTGGTGTTCAACGCGCTGATCGCCTTCATGCTGATGGAGATGAACGTGTTCGAGGCGCTGGGCGACGTGCTCGGCCTCTACGCCAACATCGCCATCGCCTGGATGATGGCGGTGGTGGCCGACCTGGTCATCAACAAGCCGCTCGGCCTGTCGCCGCCGGGCATCGAGTTCAAGCGGGCGCATCTCTGGGACATCAACCCGGTGGGCGTGGGCGCCATGGCGCTGGCCTCGGCGCTGTCGATCACCGCGCACCTGGGCGCCTTCGGCCCGATGGCGCAGGCCTTTTCGGCGCTGATCGCCATGGGTACGGCACTGGTGGCGGCGCCGCTGATCGCCTGGGCGACGCGCGGCAAGTACTACCTGGCGCGCGGCCCGGTCAACGACGCGCGCCGTGCAGTGCGCTGGGCCCGTGTGGCACCGCCCGACACCGCGAGCGGCGGCGCACTGCAGTCGTTGGTGCTGCAGCGCTGCGTGATCTGCGAGCGCGAATACGAAGGCCCCGACATGGCGCACTGCCCCGCCTACCAGGGCGCGATCTGCTCGCTGTGCTGCACGCTGGACGCGCGCTGTGGCGACCTCTGCAAGCCGCGCGCGAGCCTGTCGGCGCAGTGGTCGGGCACGCTGCGCTGGCTGATGCCGCGCCGCGTCTGGCCCTACCTGGACACGGGGCTGGGGCATTTCCTGCTGCTCACGCTCATCATCGTGCCGGTGCTCGCCGCCGTCTTCGGCGTGCTCTATCAGCAGGAACTGCGCGCGCTGGGCGAAGGCGCGCTCGGCATGCTGCCGGCGGGCGAATTGGCCTCGACGCTTTTCAATGCGCAGATGGCGTCGTTGCGCTCCGGGTTCCTGAAGTCGTACATGGCGCTACTGCTGATCGCCGGCATCGTCGCCTGGTGGCTGGTGCTTGCGCACCAGAGCCGCCGGGTGGCGCAGGAAGAGTCGAACCGCCAGACCCACCTGCTGGTGCGCGAGATCGAACTGCACCGCGAAACCGACCGCGCGCTGCAGGCGGCCAAACAGAGTGCCGAAGAAGCGCGCGAAGTGGCCGAGCGCGCCAAGCAGGCCGCCGACCATGCCAACCAGGCCAAGAGCCGCTACATCAGCGCCATCAGCCACGAACTGCGCACGCCGCTCAATTCCATCCTGGGCTATGCGCAGCTGATGGGCGAAGACGCGACGGTGCCGCCGCACCGCCAGCAGGCGGTGGCCGTCATCAAGCGCGGCGGCGAGCACCTGCTGTCGCTGATCGAAGGCACGCTCGACCTGGCCCACATCGAGGCCGGCAAGCTCACCCTGCATGCGCGGCCGATGCACTTCGCCGAGGCGATGCGCGAGCTGGCCGACATGTTCGAACTGCAGGCCGCGGAGAAGGGCCTGGCCTTTCGCTTCGAGTCCACCGGCGAACTGCCCGAGGCCGTGCGCGCCGACGAGAAGCGCGTGCGCCAGATCCTGATCAATCTGCTGGGCAACGCCATCAAGTTCACGGCCAGCGGCCAGGTCACGCTGCGGCTGCGCTATGCGCGCGAATTCGCCGCGCTGGAGATCGAGGACACCGGCCCGGGCATGTCGGCCGAGGAGATCGAGCGCATCTTCGAGCCCTTCGCGCGTGGCGATTCGCCGGGCTCCACCGCACGGGCCGCGGCGCCCGGTTCCGGCCTGGGCTTGACCATCGCCAAGATGCTGACCGACCTGATGGGTGGCGAGATGTCGGTGCAGAGCACGCCCGGCCAGGGCTCGGTGTTTCGCGTGCGGCTGTTCCTGCCGCGCGTGCACGGGCCGGTGGCGATTGCTGTCCGGCCGGCTTCCAGCGTCGCAGTGCGGCGCGGCCATGCGGGAGCCCGTCGCCGCATCCTGGTGGTCGACAACGAGGAGGCCGACCGCGACCTGCTGGCGCACGTGCTCGCACCGCTGGGCTTCGAGCTGCGCACGGCCGCCAGCGGCCACGACGCGCTCGACCTCATCGCCGCGGGCTTTCGCCCCGACGCGATGTTCGTCGACCTGGCGATGCCGGGCATCGACGGCTGGGAGACCATCCGCCGCGCTCGGCAGTTCGCGGGTGGCCTTGCACCGCGCAGCGTCGCCATCGTTTCGGCCAACGCCTTCGACAAGCGGCTGGAGAACGACGTGGGCATCGCGCCCGAGGACTTCTTCGTCAAGCCGGTGCGCCACAGCGAATTGCTCGACTGGCTGGAGCGTCGGCTCGGCCTGCAATGGACCGACGCGAGCGCCGCGCCGGCAGCAACTGCGGCAGCGCCCGCCGTGCCGCTGGTGCGGCCGTCGCCGGTGCATCTGCGTGCGCTGGAAGAAGCGATCGGACTGGGTTACTTTCGGGGCATCATGAATCAACTCGACGACATCGACGCCGACCAGCCGGAATGCGCCGGCTGGACCACGGCCCAGCGCCACCTGGCACGGCAATTCCAGTTCGAGCGGATGGACTGCGCGCCCGCGCGTCCGGCGCAATCGTGAACACCACGCCCCGGCGCATCGCCGGCAACAGCGACCTGGTGCTGATCGTCGACGACGTGCCCGACAACCTGGCCGTGCTGCACGACGCGCTCGACGAGTCGGGCTACACGGTGCTGGTGGCCACCAGCGGCGAGGCCGCACTCGCGCGCGCCGCGCAGGCGCATCCCGACATCATCCTGCTCGACGCGATGATGCCGGGCATGGACGGCTTCGAGGTGGCACGCCGCCTGAAGGCCGATGCGGCCACCGCGCAGATCCCGATCGTCTTCATGACCGGCCTCACCGAAACCGAGCACCTGGTGGCCGCGCTGGAGGCCGGCGGCGTCGACTACGTCACCAAGCCGATCAAGCCCAAGGAGGTGCTCGCGCGCATGAACGTGCATCTGCAGGGCGCGCGGCGTGCGCGCCAGCATGCGCAGCAGGCAGGCCAGGCGCGCAACGCGCTCGACGCGTTCGGCTACGCCAGCTTCACCGTGCGCCTGCCCGAAGGCCGGCTCATCTGGCAGACCGTGCTCGCGCGCGACCTGCTGCAGCGCTACTGCGGCACGGTCGCGCCACAGACGCCGGCGGCGGTGCTCGACTGGCTGCTGCGCCACGTGGCCGATGCGCAGCAGCGGCAGGTCGAACCGCCGGTGCTGAGCATCGCTCAGGGCGCGCGCAGCCTGAGCCTGCGGCTGCACCAGCAGACGGGTGACGGCGACGACGCCACGGCGGGCTCGGGCGACTGGCTCATCATCATGCGGGAGGTGTCGGACACCTCGGTCATCGACGCCATGTGCCTGAGCCTGAAGCTGACGGCGCGCGAAGCCGAGGTGTTGTACTGGGTGGTCAAGGGCAAGACCAACCGCGACATCGGCGAGATCCTGGGCAGCAGCCCGGCCACGGTCAAGAAGCACCTGGAAAGGGTGTACGTCAAGCTGGGCGTGGAAACGCGCACGGCTGCTGCGGGTGTCGCGATGAAGCGTATCCGCGAGCTGCAGCCGCACTTCGAGATCTAAATTGACGGCACCGAATGGTTCCGATGGGCAGCCGTACCCTCGCTGGGCGTGACGCCGAAGCGTTCCCGATACCGCGCGCTGAAATGTGCGGCGGTCGTGAAGCCGCAGGCGTAGGCGATCTGTGCGATCTGGGGCGGGCGTTTCGAGCCGGGCGCCCTTGGCTTTGACAGCATCCGTTGCGCCTCCAGCAACCGGATTTCCATGAGATCGCGGCCGAACGTCGTTCCGTGCGCACTGAACGCCTTGTGCAGGTAGCGAACTGATACGCGGTGCGCCAGTGCAACACTTTCGGGCGTGAGCGGCTCCCGAAACCTGCGGGCGATATAGCTCGTTACGGATTCGTAGAAAACGTGCAGCACGTTGGATGAATCGATGGAGGTCGAAGGTGATTCGCCATCACCGCGTTCCGTCATGACGCCTACGAGGTCCAGCACGGCATCCTGCAGCAGCAGGGATGCCTTCGTCGAGCCCAGGCTCAGGAGCGTCATGCCGAGCTGGCTGAGGATGGGTGCGAAATGCGGGCCTGCCGACGGTTGCCTCGCGCACAGCGCATCGATGCCTCTCACGCGGGGACGCAGCAGTTCGCATGGAATCTTGAAGGTGATGTTCTGCGAATCGTCCGGGACGTTCACGACATAGCCCTCGGACGAATTCAGCATCACGACGTCCCCGGGCAGGATGTACCCCGCCTTGCCGCGCTGCTCGTACGCCATCGCTTGGCGCGTGGGCAAGAGGAAGACGAAGTGCTCGTGGGCATCGATGCTCGCCGCGCTCCGTCGACGAATCACCCGCTGCGAACTCGCGCTGAATCGCGAGATGCCGATCGACTGCAGTTCGATGGTCTGCAACTCGCCCTGAACGGGTGCTGGTCCCGTCGGTACGATGTCGAGTCGGTAATAGACACAGGACATGTACTCCTGCCACATGTCTGTCGCGCGCATCGCCGGGGCTGATGCGGTACTGAATACTTGCAACGATCCCATGAGGGGCAACCTGACCACGTGGTGAGCCAGCTGGAGTCGACCGCCACACTGGTGGATCGAGTGAAGTTGGCCGACTCATTGAGCAAGATACATGCCTTCTTGCGCCTCAGCGCGGTTTCAGCGCCACTGCTTTTCCTCTGCTGTCCAGGCCCAACCCGGTAGCGGGCCTCGGCGCGTGAACCCGTTCACCACATTGGCCAGCAGACGGGAGACGTTGTTGTCGAAGCCATGGCAGGGCAACGATTGCCCGAAGGCGATGGAGCCGGTCGAGAACACGGCGCCCCCGTTGGGTGCGGTGAAATACACCATGTCGGCGCGCACGCGGTAATCGTGCGATCCGGACAGGCCCGGATAGGGGTAGTGGATCTCCTCGGTCACCGTCACGTAGTTGTCGCTGTGCCCGCCGGACGACGCCAGGATCAGCGCATGCGGCGGCGTGCCGAGCGTCAGGTCGTAGCGGTCGATCTCCAGCCCGCCGGCCGCACCTTGCGCCAGTCCGAAGTCGCCGATGATCTCGCCTTCGATCCCTTCGAACATCCAGGCCACGCGCCGGTGCCAGCTGTCGGGCATGCGTCGATAGGGCTGTGCCGAATCGAAGCCTTCCGAGATGAATCCGACGCCCAGCAGCTTTTGCGGCGGACGCCCCAGGTCTTTCCACAGGCCGCTCTTCTGGCCGGTGGTGGCCAGGTAGTACTCGCCGGGCCGCGCCTGCCATGCGCGCATGCCGGAGTTGAGCTTGCGCACCTCCATGCAGGACAGGTCGTCCGGTCGAAAGGCAACGTTCCAGTAGAAGCCGTTGCCGCCCATGTAGATCAGGCGGCCGCCGCCCGCTACATAGTCTTCCGTGGCGTCGAGCATCCGCTCGGACACGTATTCCGGGTGCGACCCCGTGAGCACGACCTGGTAGGGCGCGAGCGCATCCACGCCGTCGCGTTCCAGGTCTTCGTCGGTCAGCAGTTCCCAGTCGTAGCCCTGGTTGTCGAGCCAGGCCGTGATCGACAGGTCGGCGGGGAATTGCCAGGTCACGCCCATCGAGGCAATGCGGCTTTTCGGCCGCATGTTCAGGATCGGACGCAGGTACGAGGAGTAGCAGACGCCCGCGCCGTCGGCATGCGAGTCGTAGGCCGACAGTCCGAAGCCTTCGGTCTGGTACAGCTCGATGTCGATCTCGCTGATGATGGGCGACTGACCGGTCAGGGGCTGCATGATTTCGGCATCGAAGCTCAGGTGCTCGTTCGCATAAGCCAGGTAGCTCGCGGTCGGCACGAGAAACGCGATCTTGGCCTTCGGCACCTTGGCCCGCACGAAGAAGACAACGTATTCCTCGCGCAGGCCATGACCGTCGCCGACACGCAGCCGCACGGCGTAGGGACCGCTGCGCACGTCGGGCACCACCAGGCGCCGTGTCGCTTTCCAGTGGCAGTCGGTCACCGCGTCGTGGTGGAGTTCGATGCCGCCGAACTCGTGCGGCGCCAGCCGGAAGCAGTCGTTGCGGCCGGACCAGTTGAAGCCCGTCTGCGCGCGCACCGGCCGGTTGTAGCCCATGGCATGGAGACCGTGGGGGCCGGTGTCGATCACCTTGTCGCCGATGCCGAATTCGGTGTAGCCCGCAATGGTGTCCCAATGCGCGATCAGGCCTTCGCTGGTGGGCGTGCCCGACAGGCGATAGGCATCCAGTTCGACCCGGTCCAGCACCCGCGAGAACACGGCGGGACGGTCGAGCTTGCCGTCGAGACACTGGGTATTGAAATGGCCGCGCAGCTCATGGAAGTCGCGCGCCGCGCCCAACAGGAACGGCAGGTCGGCGGGGTTCTTCGGCTTGAACCGCAAGGTCTCCCGGACGTGCGAGCGCATGTCCACGCCGGCCACCTTGCCCAGCAAGCTGTTGTAGCGGTTGCCTGCGCTCTCCTGATAGAGCGTTGCGGCGCCGGTGCGTGCGTCGTACGTTGCCGCGACGAAGTACCAGTTGTTCGCCAGCAGCGGAACCTCCGCATCCAGGTAGTCGACTTCGGCGCCGTCGCCGTAACCGAATTCGAGCAGCCCGCTGCCGTTGAGCCAGAGCCCGTAGCCTTCGTTCGTGCGCGCGTCCCAGCGGCCCATGAGACATTGGCGCCGGCCGCCGCCCGGCATGGTAGGGTAGACGAAGGCGCAGAGCGTGAAGCTCTTGTCGAGTGCCAGGTGGCGCTGCGGATCGGCAACGGTCAGGTAGGAGCCGACCTGCGTGAACTGCCGGAACACGTCCCAGGGGCCGTTCCAGGCGCAGTCGATCTCCTGCTCGACATAGCCCGGTCCGTCCGGATGTGAATCGCCGTGGATCAGGCGCACCAACTGTGCCTGCGCACTGGCCGTGCCATCCGCATGCACGTAGATCCCGATGTCGTCGCCGGGTTTGACGGATATCTTGTCCGCGTACCCAAATATCTTCTGTTCGGCCATGGCCTTCTCGCTCCTCGTCGTGTGATGTCGCTGCGTTGCTGCTCTGGGTTCAGGACTCGAGCAGATCCTGGATTCGGCGCAGGAAAAGCGCGTGGTAAGCCTCGCTGATCGAGGGGTAGGCCCGGTCCTCCACAAGACGCGGTGCCGTGCCGCGGTGGCCGGAAAGGCCGACGATCTTGTAGGACTCGAATTCCTTGGCCACCAGGATCGCGTACTTGTCGACCTGGCCCTGGCGGCGGAAATAGATCAGCAGCCGCTCCAGTGCTTCGCTGTGTTGTCCCAGCGGTCGCCGCTGGTGCTCCGCGATCACCTCCGGCGTGACGATGCGCTTCAGAAAGTCGCGTTGCATCTTGTCGAATCGCCGGGCAAAGATCTGGTCCTTGTCGACGGTCTCGGTTGCTTCCTCGGGCAGCATTTCTCCACCTTTCTCCGCGCGAAATGCGCGGTGTTCACTTTTCTTCTTGTTGCGCCACGCGCGGAACTGCTGCTTGATGCCGAACAGCCCCCCGCGCAGCAGCAATACCACCAGCAACATGATGGTTCCGATGAGCACGTAGCGCATCGGACCCCAGTCCACCAGAACGCGGTCGATGAAGACCACGATCGCCGTTCCGGCAATGGCTCCCTCTGCGCGGCCGATGCCGCCGATGACCAGCATCGCGAGCGACAGCAGCAGCGTGTCGAAGGAGAAGAGGTTGGGCGACGCGCCGCCGAAATGCGTTGCATAGAAGCCGCCGATGAAACCCAGCACCGTCGACGACACCAGGAACACCGTCACGCGGGCCCGCAGGAAGTCGACGCCGCAGGCCTGAGCGAAAGCCTCGCGCTTCTCGGGCGCCATGCGCAGGACCCGGCCCAGCCGCTTGCCGTTGATGAACCGGTAGAAGAACAGCGCACCGAGCATCAGGGCGAGCGATGCGTAGTAGCCCAGCACCAGTTGGCCGTCCTGCGTGAAGGCATCGGGGATGTAGGAAGGCGCTCCGTACAGACCACCGGTTGCGGAACCGAGCTCCTTCGACTGGATGACGTACACCCGCCCCAGTTCGACCACGCCGAGGCTCAGCAGCGCGTAATAGAACCCGTCGAGCCGCACGGCCGGCAGCGCGATGAGCACGCCGAACGCCAATCCGAAAAGGCAGCCGATCGGCGGCAGCAACCACCAGGGCAGGCCGAACTGGATCGCGATGAAGGTCGAGCCGTAGGCCGCCGCACCGACCACCGCGTAGCTCGCCAGCGAGAAGATGCCGGCCGTGCCGACGATCAGCATCCAGCAGAGGTTGATCGCGCCGTAGATGCCGAACACCGCGGCTGCCGTCAGCACCGTGTTGCGCATGTCCTCGGGGGCCAGCAGCGGCACCAGCACCATCGCGATGATGCACAGCATCCAGTAGATGGGGCGCCGGTCGAGAATCGTCTTCTCGCGACGCGACGTCTTGGGGTTGTATTCACCCTCGATGTTCAGCACGCGTCGCCGCGTCGGCCAGTAGCGGGTGCGGTGCCACAGCCTGGCGCCGTGGCCGGGCCACTTGATGTACCAGCGCAAGCGCCCCACCAGATACATCTTCGGCTTGAAGCGCTTCGTTTCCTGCCACGTCGTCTGCGGCGAGACGTAGTCGGCCGTCGGCTGCGCCGGCGAAGCCTTCTCGGGCTCGAAGCCCGACAGGGGGTCGATCCAGGTGTTGCTCATTGCCTTCAAGCCTCCCGCGCTTTGTCGAGGATGCCGGCGATGCCGCGCGGGCGCACCAGCAGGATGACGATGATCAGCAGGAACTGCGTGATGAGGACGTACTGGCCGCCGAGCAGCGACGCCGTCAGCGCTTCGTTCACGCCCAGCAGCATGGCGCCGATCACCGCGCCCGTGACGCTGCCCAGGCCGCCCACCAGCGCGATGGACAGCCCCTTGATCATCGGCGTGATGCCGCTGAATGGCGCCACGTAGTAGGTCTGGGCAAGCAGCACCGAAGCCAGGCCGGCGAGGCCACCCGTGAGCGCCATGACGAAGAGCCCGGTCTGCCGCACCCCGATGCCGACGATCGAGGCCGCATGCGGATTCATCATCATGGCCCGGATCTCCAGCCCGCGCCGGCTCGACCGCATCCACAGCAGCACCAGCGTGAGCAAGACGATGGCGCTGGCCGATGCGCCCAGCTTGTCCGCCGTGATCCTGATGCCGAACATGTCCACGGAAGAGGTTCCGAAGAGCCGTGGCAGCGTCTTGGCGCGCGGGCCGAAGTACCACAGCAGCGCCTGGTTGCCGACCAGGCTGATGGCCAGCGTCGCGATCATTCCGCGCAAGGCGAAGTTCGGCTTATCGTGGATCGGGATGAAGGCCAACGCGCAGACCAGCAGTCCGCCCAGCGCGCCCACCAAGACGCCCGCGCCGATCACGACGAACGCGTTTTCGGACACGTACTCGGCGGCCAGCCAGGCGCCATAGCCAGACAGGGCGAAGGTGAAGCCGTAGGCCATGTTGACCAGCCCGACGCTCGACCAGGTCAGAGACAGGCCGATCGCCAGTGTCCCGTACATGCAGGCCAGGGTGACCGCGTTGATGGCGATGTACTGCCAGTTCATAGAGAGACTCCGAGAGAGGGCGACGGCAATGGGGTTGGTGGCAGCGACGGCGACAGCACGGAGGCTTCGCCCTTGAGTTTTCCGGAGTGCATGCCGATGATCCGGTCGACGCGGCCTTCGACGAGGCCGACGTTCTGCTCCGCAATCACCATCGCCGAACTGCCGAGCTCGACAGCCATCAACGCATCCATGACCGACTTGCCGATCTTCGGCGCGAGGCCCAGCGACGGCTCGTCCACGAGGAACAGGCTGGCATCGGACATCAGCCCGCGGCCGATCGAAACCATGCGGCGTTCGCCTCCGGACAGGCGGCCCACCGGCACGCGCATCAGCTTCTCCAGCGGCGGGAAGATCGCCAGGATCTTCTTCTTGCGTGGGCCCCGGTCGCGCCAGGCGCGCGGCGTGAATGCGCCGCTGTCGAGGTGCTCTTCCACGGTGAGGCCGTTGAAGATCTCGTCGCCCTGCGGGATCAGTGCGAGCCCCTTGCGCACCACCAGGTGCGTGTAGCGGCCAGGGCCCTGGCTGCGGTTGCGACCGACCTCGATACCGTTCAGTTCGATCGAGCCGCGCTGCCAGGTCGTCAGGCCCGCGATGGCGAGAAAGAGGCTCGATTTGCCGTGCCCGTTCAGGCCGACCAGGCCCACGCGTTCGCCCGCGCGCACCGTCAGGTCGAGGTCGTGCACGACGCGCATCGGCCCCCAGCCCGCGGAGAGCCCCCGTACATGCAGCACCGGCGTCATTGCAGGGCTCCCGCAGGTTCGTGGGGCGCGTGGTCGGGCGCATTGTCGAAGTAGGCTTCGCGCACCCGCGGGTCGACAAGCACATCGGCCATCGAACCCTGGGCGATCACATGGCCCGCGTCCATCACGACGACCCGGTCGGCGATGGTCTCGAGCAGCTCGATGCGGTGCTCGACGATGATGACCGCGACCCCGAGCTCCTTCGCAAGAACACGCAGGATTTCGTCCAGTTCGTCGATCTCCGAGTTGATCAGGCCTGCGGCGGGTTCGTCCATCAGCAGCACGCTCGGGCGCCGCATCAGCAGACAGGTCAGGAGCAGCTTGCGGCGGTTCAGCGTGTCGAGCGCCTCCGCGCGCACCTTGCCCGAAACCGAGAAGTTCACCAGCGCGGCGCCCCATTCGGCGTCGTCCGGCGTGAGGTAGGGCCGGTAGGCCTGGCGCGCGCCCTTCAGGACCTCGGCGACCGTCAGCTCGTCCGGCACGACGGGCGTCTGGAACGTGCGTCCGATGCCGAGCCGGGCGCGCTGGTGCAGCGGCAGGCGCGTCACGTCGCGGCCCCGCATCCGCACCACGCCCGACTTGGGCGCGCGGCGGCCCGACAGGACTTCGAACAGGCTGGTCTTGCCAGCGCCGTTGGGGCCGATGATCCCGAGCACATCGCCCGGGCCCACCGCGATCGAGATGTCTTCGAGGATCGTCCGGCCGCCGAGGTCGAGTGCGATGTGCTCGCAGCCGAACATGGATGCAGACACGGGGCTCACCACCATGGCGCGCTGCGCAGTGCGTCTTCTTTCAGGACTTCCGGGAAGATGATCTTGTGCTCGCCGTTCTGGACCTGGAAGTACATCTGGGCCATGCCCTTTTCGAGCGTTGCGGCGGACACGGGATTGCCGTCGTCGGGGTAGTGGGCGCACTCCTGCAGCGCGTTGTTCATGTCCATGTAGCCGCACACCCCACGGTAGGGATGGGTGCGGATCCAGTCGGCGACTTCCTTGAACTTCGACGGGTCGCTTACCGCTTCCCATGCATTCTTGAAGTAATAAGCCGTGTCGTAGCCGCCGCCCGTGTAGCACAGCCCCATCGTTCCCTTGAACCGCTTCTTGTACTTCTCGCGGAACGCCTTGCCCTTCTCGTCGGCATACACGCCGAGCACCGTGCTCCAGACGAATCCTTCCGCGGCCTTGCCCGAGAGCTCGAGGAACTCGGGTTGGGAAGGGCCGTATTGCAGGTAGACCAGCGCGCCCTTGAGCGGGTCGGCCTGGTACTGCTTGACGAAGGCGGCGTACTCGGCCGCCACCCAATGGTCGACCATCACGGTGCCTGCGCCCACGCGCTTGATCTCCTGGATCACCGGACCCCAGTCTTGCACCGGATACTGGATGTCGGTGACCTTGGCCAGCACGAATTCGCTCTTCGGAAGACTGGCCTGCAACGCTTTGGAGATGGTCTGGCAGTAGGCCACCTGCTCCTGGATGATGTGCACGCGGTTGTTCAGCGGCTTCCACTTGCCCTGGTCGCGCATGGCCTTGAGGAACAGCGGGAAGGTGTGGCCGTAGTGCACTTCCGACGGGTCGGTCTGGAACATGTGCGAATAGCGGTCCGGATTCTTCGCGACCATCTCGGTCAGGTTGCGCTGCGTGGCGCCCCACAGGAACGGCGCCTTGTAGCGCGCCGATGCATCGGCCGCCGGAACGGGCGTGAGCGAGAACGCGCACGAGATGCCCTGCACCTTCGAGTCGATGAGCTTGTTGATCGCGACGCGGCCGCTCTCGGGCGACAGCGGATCGATGTCCACGACGACGGGCTTGATCGGCCGGCCTCGCACGCCGCCGGCCGCGTTGATTTCGTCCAGTGCGAGCATCGTGCCGTTGAGGTAATCCTGATGGTCGGCGACGCCGGCGGCGGAGGTCTGCGCCGTGGGAACGCCGAGCAGGATGGGCGCGCCGGCTGCACGGGCCGTCCCCGAGAGGAAGGGCAGTGCGGACAGCGAGGCGGCGCCGGCCGAAAGAGTCTGGATCGCCTTGCGGCGCGTCGTTCGATGTCCCATCTGAACCTCCTGGCTGAAATAGCCCAAGCCTGTGCTTGGGGATTCGCCTCTTGTCGGAATCGACTAGCAGGCGTGTTTGAATTCTTGACGTGGATGACCGATGCGGGTTTCGTGGGAGTGCACGCTTTCTATCGCCACCGTGCATTCGCGCAGCCGGTGGGTTCAAGCGCTGCACGCCGTGACGCCTGATCACCGCGGGACAGGCAGGCGGACCATGGACCCGATGGCGTGGTCCTGCCTAGAATCGCCGGCCCGCTATCGCGATCGAAGTCACCTGCGATCGAGTTCCCCGCGACCCATGAATGACATGATGAAAAGAACCGACCTGGCGATGCACGCCTCCGTAGTCTTGCTGGGCCTGCTCGCCGCCACCGCAGCACAGGCCGGCGGTCATTTCGACGTCGACGATGCCGGCACGCTCGGCACCGGCGAATGCCAGTACGAGCTTTGGGGCGGCCGGCTTCGCGGCGATGCGCCGGCTTCGTTCCAGCATCTGGGGCCGTCGTGCCGGGTCGGCGCGGTCGAGCTCGGCCTCAACGCCGACCGCAGCGTGCCGCGTGGCGGCAGCAGCGAGCGCTACTTCGGGCCGCAGCTCAAATGGACCTTCTTCGGCCAGGACGCCGACGCACCGTGGAGCGCCGCGCTGGCGGGTGGCGCGAGTTTCGACGTGCGGCATGGCGGCCGCGCGGGCGGCCAGATCGTCGTGCCGCTGACGTGGCAGGCCACGCCGCAGTGGTCGCTCAACGTCAACGTGGGCGGCGACTGGACGCCCGGCCGCGGCGAACGCACCGTGCGCACGGGCGTGGGCGGCCAGTGGTCGCTGAACGACACCTTCGCCCTGGTGGCAGAGCGCAACCGCGCCTACACGCTGTGGACCTCGCGCATCGGCGCGCGCGTCAACCTGACACCGCACACCAGCCTGGACCTGAGCGTGGCGCGCACCGGCCCCGGCGGCGCGCGCAGCGCCATCGTCGGGCTGAACCAGGTGTTCGGCGCCCACTGAACGCGTGACGCCGGACCGCACCGGATGCGATGATCGTGGACTGATTCACCGGGCGCCCGGCAAGGGCCCCTATCTGTCCAGGAGACAACACCCATGAAGAAGATCGGAATGGTCGGCATCGGCATGATGGGCCATGGCATCGCGACCAACATCCTGAAGCACGGCCACGCGCTGGCGGTGCTCGAACATCCAGGCAACCAGCCGCTCGACGCATTGAAGGCGGCGGGCGCCACCACCTTCGCCCAGGCCGGTGAGCTGGCGGCCGCGGTCGACGTGCTCATCCTGTGCGTGACCGGATCGCCGCAGGTGGAAGCGGTGCTGACGGGCGAGGGCGGCGTGCTGCAGGGCATGCGCCCGGGGATGGTGGTCATCGACTGCTCCACGGCCATCCCGGCGTCGACCGAGCGCCTGGCCGCGGCCGTGGCCGCAGCCGGTGGACGCTTCCTCGACGCGCCGATGACGCGCACGCCCAAGGAAGCCGCCGAAGGCCGGCTCAACCTGCTGGTGGGCGGCGACGCCGCGCTGTTCGACGAATGCCGGCCGCTGCTGGCCTGCTTCGCCGAGAACATCACGCATGCGGGCCCGGTGGGCGCGGGGCACCGCATGAAGCTGCTGCATAACTACGTGTCGCTCGGGCAGGTCGCCCTGCTGGCTGAAGCGGCAGCCTGCTCGGAGCGCGCGGGCATCGCGCCCGAAGTGCTGGTCGACGTGCTGGCCAAGGGCGGCGGCGGCGGCATGGCGCTGGAAAGACTCAAGCCCTACCTGCTCGCCCGCGACGCCACCGGCCTGCGCTTCGCGATGTCGAATGCGCTCAAGGACCTGGGCTACTACGCGACCATGGCCGAAGACAGCGGCTCCGCCCGCGCCATCGCGCAAGGCGTGCGCGACACCTACGCGCTGGGCACACGGGAGACCGGCGCAGAGGCGCTGGTGCCCGAGCTCGTGTCGGTGCTCGCCAAACACGGCGACGGCGGCGCTGGCGTTGGCATCGGCGCTGCCTGATGGGTTAGCCCAATTCAGCGCCTTCGATGAGAAAGCGCACGCGACGCACGCCCTGCCACTCGTCGGCGTCGAGCCGGAATGCCAGCGTGACGTGCTGGGGCAGCGGTTCGGTGTGGCCGAACCAGATGCCGTCGACCGGCTTGCCCTGGTGCTTGAGCCGCAGCGCCAGATGCTTTTCGCCGACCAGGCGCTGCGACAGCACCTCTACCGGTTCGCTGAAGGTGGGCGGCGCAAAGCCCTGGCCCCACACCTCGTGGTGCAGCGTGTCGACCAGGTCGACGCGCAGGTATTCGGCGGCCAGCGGACCGTCGGTGTCGAGCCGGCGCGTGAGCGATGCGGCGTCCAGCCATTCGCGCGCGACCTGGGCCAGCGCCTGCTCGAACACCTCGAACTGCTCGCGCGCCACGGTGCAGCCCGCGGCCATCGCGTGGCCGCCGAAGCGCAGCAGCACGCCGGGATGCCGCTTGGCCACCAGGTCGAGTGCATCGCGCAGGTGGAAGCCGGGGATGGAACGTCCCGAGCCCTTCAGCTCGTGTTCCTTGCCGGGCGCGCCGCTGGCGGCAAAGACGAAGGTCGGGCGATGGAAGCGGTCCTTCAGGCGCGAGGCGACGATGCCCACCACGCCTTCGTGGAAGGCCGCATCGAACACACTGATGGCGGCGGGCACCGATTCGCCACCGGCCGTGTCCACGTCGAACAGCGATTCGGCCAGCAGCAGCGCCTGCTCGCGCATGCCGCCCTCGATGTCGCGGCGCTCGCGGTTGATGCCGTCGAGCAGGCGCGCGAGTTCGTCGGCACGCAGGGCGTCGTCGGTCAGCAGGCATTCGATGCCCAGCGTCATGTCGGCCAGCCGGCCGGCGGCGTTGATGCGGGGACCGAGCGCAAAGCCGAAGTCGAAGGTGGTGGCGACCTGGGGCTTGCGGCCGGCCGCGCTGAACAGCGCCGCCACGCCGACCGGCAGCGCGCCGGCACGGATGCGGCGCAGGCCCTGCGCCACCAGCCGGCGGTTGTTCGCGTCGAGCTTGACCACGTCGGCCACCGTGCCGAGCGCAACCAGCGGCAGCAGCGCATCGAGCTTGGGCTGGTTGGCCACGCTGAACACGCCGCGCGCGCGGAGTTCGGAGCGCAGCGCCAGCAGCACATAGAACATGACGCCGACGCCGGCGATGCTCTTGCTCTCGAAGTCGCAACCCGGCTGGTTCGGGTTGACCAGCACGTCGGCCAGCGGCAGCACGGGACCGGGCAGGTGATGGTCGGTCACCAGCACCTGCAGCCCGCGCGCCTTGGCGGCGGCCACGCCGTCGACGCTGGCGATGCCGTTGTCCACGGTGATGAGCATGTCGGCGCCGCCGTCGGCCACGCGCTCGGCGATGGGCGGCGTGAGGCCGTAGCCGTCGACCACGCGGTCGGGCACCAGGTAGTCGACGTGGCGTGCGCCCAGCAGGCGCAGGCCGCGCACGGCCACGGCGCAGGCGGTGGCGCCGTCGCAGTCGTAGTCGGCGACGATGCACAGCCGCCGGCCGGCGGCAATGGCGTCGGCCAGCAGCACGGCCGCTTCGCGCGTGCCTTTCAAGGTGTCGGGCGGCAGCAGTCGCGCCAGGCCGTCGTCGAGTTCGTCCTTGCCGCGCACGCCGCGCGCGGCATACAGGCGCGCGAGCAGTGGATGCACGCCGGCCTGCTCCAGCGCCCACACGCTGCGCGGCGGCACGTCGCGCGCGACGATCTTCACAGCGCCTCCAGCACCGGCTTCAGGCTGGGGCGCTTGAACAGGCGTTGCAGCCGGGCGACTGCGCCGCGCGACTGCGGCGTGTAGGTGTGGGCGGCGCGGTCGCCGCACAGCGTGAGCGCGACCTCGGCACCGCCTTGGGCTGCGGCCAGCAGTTCGGCGATGGCACCGGCGTCGAGCGCCACCCAGGCGGCGGCCCACGCCGCGCCGTCGTCGCGCAGGGCGGCATCGCGCAGCGCGGTGGTGACGACAGGCTCGACGCCTGGTGCTGCGCCCGCGCCCTTGGGCAGTGCGCCGGTGCCACTGAGCCAGAACGAGTTGATGGGCTGCGCGCCGCGCGCCGTGCGCTCGTCGTTCACGCGTTGGGTGTAGAGCAGCATCTGCATCTCGTTCTGCAGCTTGCGCACCGGCTTGAGCGCATCGGTCAGCGGCGCCCACTCGGAGATCGGCTGGCCGGCGGCGCGGTCGATCGAGGCCGTGGCCAGCGCGCGCAGCGGCTCGCCGCGCGCCAGCCAGCGGCCGGGTACGCGCGAGGGCCGCAGCGAAATGCCGTCTTCCTGGAAGAAGGGCCGCGCGGCTTCGAGCAGCGCCAGCGATTCGGCCGCGTCGATCTGGATGCCGGCCGGGTCGTCGAACACCACCTCGTCAATCGACACCTCCCAGTGGCACAGCGTGACCACGCCCCACGGTTCGCCGGAGCCGGCGCGCGACAGGCCGGTGGCCTGCGCTTCGCGCGAACCCCAGGCGATCAGGCCGTCCTCGGCCGGCATGCCCAGCAGGCGGGCGAGGGCGCGTTCGTGCGGCGGAGAGAGCGTCTGCTCGCCTTGCGTGTCGTCGTGGGAACGTGCGAGCCGGCCCAGCAGGGCCTCGAGGTTGGGCAGGCGCAGGGTGGCAAGGGCGGCCTGGCAGGCGGGTGAGGCACGGCCGGCGAAGGGAATCAGCAGATGACGGGAGGGGGAAACCATGGGGGCTATTGTCGCGTGCGCCCGAAAGGCCATCCCGGGCAATGCCACAATCCTGGCCCATGCGACTCCCCTACGAACTGCAACTCGGCTGGCGTTACACGCGGGCGGGTCGCGCCACGCGGCGCAACGGCTTCATCTCCTTCATCTCCGGCGTCTCGATGCTGGGCATCGGCCTGGGCGTGGCGGCGCTGATCATCGTGCTCAGCGTGATGAACGGCTTCCAGAAAGAGGTGCGCGACCGCATGCTGGGCGTGGTGTCGCACATCGAGATCTTCTCGCGCGACGGCCAGGGCCTGCCCGACCTGGACGCCATCATGGCCACGGCGCGCAAGAACCCGCAGGTCATCGGCGTGGCGCCCTTCATCGCCACGCAGGCGCTGATTGCGCGCGGCGAGGACATGAAGGGCACGCTGGTGCGCGGCATCGACCCCAAGCTCGAACCCCAGGTGACCGATTTCGGCAACAGCGCACAGCATGGCGCCATCGACAAGCTGGTGCCCGGCGAGTTCGGCATCGTGCTGGGCGGCGAGCTGGCGCGCTCGCTCTTCGTGCGGCCCGGCGACCAGGTCACGCTGGTGGCGCCGGGCGGCCAGGTGACACCCGCGGGCGTGGTGCCGCGGCTCAAGCAGTTCACCGTGGTCGGCACCTTCGACTCGGGCCACTACGAGTACGACTCGGCGCTGGCCATGGTCCACGAACAGGATGCCGCGCGGGTCTTCCGCCTCGAAGGTCCGAGCGGCGTGCGCCTGAAGCTCAAGGACCTCAACCAGGCCCGCGAAGTGGCAGACGACCTGGCGCTGGCCATGCCGACGACGGTGCTCATCCGCGACTGGACGCGCCAGAACAAGACCTGGTTCGCGGCCGTGCAGGTCGAGAAACGCATGATGTTCATCATCCTCACGCTGATCGTGGCCGTGGCCGCGTTCAACCTGGTGTCCACGCTGGTGATGACGGTGACCGACAAGCGCGCCGACATCGCCATCCTGCGCACGCTGGGTGCGAGCCCGAAGAGCATCATGGGCATCTTCGTGGTGCAGGGTGCGATGGTGGGCGTCATGGGCACCATCGGCGGGCTTCTTCTCGGCCTGCTCATCGCCTACAACATCGACGTGATCGTGCCGGCGCTCGAGCAACTGTTCCATGCGAGCTTCCTGCCCAAGGACATCTACCTCATCAGCCGGATGCCCAGCGATCCGCAGCGCTCGGACATCATGCCCATCACCCTCATTTCCCTGGTGCTCGCCTTCGCCGCGACGCTGTATCCGAGCTGGCGCGCCAGCCGCGTGAACCCGGCCGAGGCCCTGCGCTATGAGTGAGTCGAACGGCAAGAAGGTCGTGCTGAAGGTGCGCGGGCTGACCAAGCGCTTTCACGAAGGCCGCATCGACCTGACCGTGCTGCACGGCGTCGACCTGGACGTGTATGCCGGCGAAACGCTGGCCATCGTCGGTGCCTCGGGATCGGGCAAGAGCACGATGCTGCACCTCATGGGCGGCCTGGACGCGCCGAGCGCGGGCAGCGTGGAACTGCTGGGCAAGAACATCGCGCAGGTCGACGCGGCCGCGCAGGGCCGCCTGCGCAACAGGCACCTGGGCTTCGTCTATCAGTTCCATCACCTGCTGCCCGAATTCAGTGCGCTCGACAACGTGGCGATGCCGCTGAAGATCCGCCGCACCGACCCGGCCGAAGCCGCGCAGACCGCTACTGCCATGCTCACCGCCGTCGGCCTGGCCGAACGGCTGCAGCACCGGCCGGCCGCACTGCCGGGCGGTGAGCGCCAGCGCGTGGCCATCGCGCGCGCTCTGGTGACCCAGCCCGACTGCGTGCTGGCCGACGAGCCGACCGGCAACCTCGACCGCGGCACGGCCGATGGCGTGTTCGCGCTCATGCTCGAACTTGCGCGCAAGCACGGCACGGCCTTCGTCATGGTCACGCACGACGAGGCGCTGGCCCAGCGTTGCGACCGTGTGCTGCGGCTGGTGGCCGGCCGGCTGGCTTGAACCGAACCTGAACCGAATTCGAGGAGGGGCCGAGCGATGCGCACCGATGACCGACCGGCGGGCGACGCCGAACTCCTGGACCCCGTGCTCGGCCTGCGCCACAAGGGCTACCCGCGCACGCAGCCACCGCGCCGCCGCAGCGAGGTCGGCGTCGCGGGCTGGAACGTGCTGGCGGGCGACCTGCCGTTGCCGCTGGCCGTGCTCAAGCGCGAAGCGCTCGAGCACAACCTGGCCTGGATGCAGGCACAGGTGCGGCAATGGGGCGTGGAACTCGTGCCGCACGGCAAGACGACGATGTCGCCGCAGCTCTTCCAGCGCCAGCTCGACGCCGGCGCCTGGGGCCTGACGCTGGCCAACGTGACGCAGGCGTCGATCGGCGTGGCGGCGGGGGCGCGGCGCGTGCTCATCGCCAACCAGGTGGTGGGCGACGACGAGCTCGCCGGGCTGCAGCAACTGCTGCGCACGCACGAGGGCCTGCGCATCGTGTTCCTGGTCGATTCGGTGGCGCAGCTGGTGCTCATCGAGCAATGGTTCGCGCGCCACGCGCGGGCGCGGCCGTTCGAGGTGCTGCTCGAGCTCGGACTGGACGGCGCACGCACCGGCTGCCGCACGCATGCGCAGGCCGTGGAACTCGCCGCGCGGCTGCGCGCGAGCCCGGCCGTGCGCCTGGTGGGCATCGAGACCTACGAAGGGCAGGGCGCGGTCGGCGACAGCACGGCAGACCGCGCCTACACCGACACGCTGATGGACCGCGTCGATGCCGTGGCGCGCGAGGCCGTCGCCCAGGGCTGGTTCGAATGCGACGAGGTGCTGGTGTCGGCCGGTGGCTCGGCCATCTACGACATCGTGTCGGCGCGGCTCACGCCGGCCATCGGCAAGCCGGTGCGCGGCCTGCTGCGCTCGGGCTGCTACGTCACGCACGACCATGGCACGTACCAGCGCTACCAGGTGGCGATCGATGCGCGACTGGGCTGCGACTGCGGCGACAGCCTGCGCGCGGCGATGGAGGTGTGGGCACTGGTGCAGTCGCGCCCCGAGCCGGGCCTGGCGATCCTGTCGGTGGGCAAGCGCGACATCTCCTTCGACCTGTCGATGCCGGTGCCGATCGCGCGCGCCGCCCGCGGCCAGCCGAGCGCAGGTCCGGTGCCTGCCGGCTGGCGCATCACGGCGCTCAACGACCAGCACGCCTACCTGCGCTGGGACGCGCCCGAGGGCGTCGATCCGGCCGAAGCGCCGCCGGTCGGCGAACGCATCGGACTGGGCATTTCACACCCCTGCACGACCTTCGACAAGTGGCACTGGATGCCGGTGGTCGAAAACGATTACCGCGTGAGCGACGCGGTGGTCATGCATTTCTAGGTTCGATCGGTTCAGGCCGCGATCGAATAGCCGCCGTCCACCGGGATCGCGGTGCCGGTGATGAAGTCCGACGCGGCGCTGGCCAGGAACACGGCGACGCCGGCCAGGTCCTGCGGCTGGCCCCAGCGGCCTGCCGCCGTGCGGGCGATCACGCGCTCGTTCAGGCCTGCGACCTGGGCGCGTGCGCCATCGGTCAGGTCCGTCTGGATCCAGCCCGGCAGCACCGCGTTCACCTGGATGCCGTCGGCCGCCCAGGACGACGCCATGGCCTTGGTCAGCTGCACGATGCCGCCCTTGCTCGCCCCATAGGCCGGCGCGTAGGGCGCGCCGAAGATCGACATCATCGAGCCGATGTTGATGATCTTGCCGCCGCCCGCGCGCTTCATCAGCGGATGCGCCGCGCGGCAGCACAGGAACGCGCTGGTGAGGTTGGTGTCCATCACGCCGTGCCATTCGGCCAGCGCGAGCTGGTCGACGGGCTTGCGCACCGTGGTGCCGGCGTTGTTGACGAGGATGTCCAGACGGCCGCAGCGCTCGCCGACCTGGTCGAACAGCGCCTGCACCGAAGTCTCGTCGGTCACATCGGCCGCGAGCGCAAAGCTGTCGCTGCCCGCGGCCTGCAGCTGCGCCACGGCGGCAGCGGATTTTTCTGCGTTGCGTGCGGCCACGACCACGCGGGCACCCGCGCGGGCCAGGCCGAGCGCCATGCCCAGGCCGATGCCGCCATTGCCACCGGTGACCATGGCGACCTTGCCATTCAAATCGAACATGTGGAAATCTCCTGAAACGTAGATCGCCCCATTCTCGGCGCGAGCGCTACAGGATGCGGTTGAACCAGAAAAGCGACAGGCCGGCGGAAAGCAGCGCAAGCAGCGCCGCGCCGAGGGCGAAGAGCGCAGACACCTCGGTTTCCTTCTTTTCCACCGTGAGGCGAGAGCTCAGCGTTTCGTACACCTTCTTCAGGTCGTCGGCGGTGCCCGCATAGAAGTACTCGGCCTGCGTGCGGCCAGCCACGCCCTTGAGCGTTTCCTCGTCGAGCTTCACCCGCATCGACCAGCCCTCGAAGCCGATCGTCTCGCCGTCGACCGTACCCACGCCCACGGTGTAGATGCGCACGCCGCGGTCGGCTGCGGCCTTGGCCGCTTCGAGCGGATCGACGCCGGTGGTGCGCTGCCCGTCGGTCAGCATGATGATGGCCGCCGAGGTGTAGGAGCCCGGCGCCACCGGCACGAACTCCTTGGGCGGTGGCTTGCCGATCTGGTCGATGGGCACGCCGCGCTGGCGGCTCTTGGGTGCGAAGCTCTCGATGTCGATGCCCGCATCGGGAAACAGCGTCGCCAGCGACACCACGATGGCGTTCCCGGTGGCCGTGGCCCGCTGCAGCTGGAAGGCGTCGATGGCGGTGACCAGGTCGTCGCGGTTGGTGGTGGGCAGTTGCGCCACCTGCGCGCTGCCTGCGAAGGCGACGATGCCGACCTTCACCGTGCGCGGCAGATCTTTCAGGAAACCCTTGGCGGCCTCCTGTGCGGCGACCAGCCGGTTGGGTTGCACGTCGGTCGCGCGCATGCTGCCGGACACGTCCATCGCCAGGATGATGGTCTGCTGGTTCGACGGCAGCGTGACGACCGCCAGCGGCCGCGACGCGGCGATCAGCATGGCCACCATCGACAGCAGGAAGAGCAATGGCGGGATGTGGCGACGGATGCTCTGGCCGGCACCCATGGCCTCGCGCACGATCGACAGGCTGGTGTAGCGCAGCGCCAGTTTCTTCTTGCGGCGCATGAGCCAGACATAGAGCAGCACCAGCACCGGCACTGCCAGCAGGAGCCACAGGAATTGCGGCCAAAGGAAATTCATGGCGCCTCCAAACGGGTCATGCGGTCACCGCCTTGTTGCTGCTGGTCCCGGCACGCACCCGGCGCTTGCGCAGGTCGGCAAAGCGCAGGATGGCACTGGCCAGGTCGTCGCTGGTCGAGAGCTCGAGCGTGTCGACGCCGGCCTTGGCCAGCGCAGCACGCAGCGTGTGCTCGCGCTCGGCGGCCAGCCGCGCGAAGCGCTTGCGAAAGCCTGCGTCGTGCGTGTCGACCCAGAGCTGCTCGCCGGTTTCGGCATCGCGCAGCGGCACCAGGCCCAGGTCGGGCAGGTCGAGTTCGAGCGGGTCGAACAGCCGTACGGCCACCACCTCGTGGCGCATCGTGAGGCGGGCGAGCGGCAGCTCCCAGCCGGGCTCGCTCTGGAAGTCGGACACCACGAACACGGTCGAGCGCCGCGGCATCAGGCCGGCAGCCGAGCGCAGCAGGTCGGCCAGACGTGTCGTGCCGTGGCTGGTCGCAGATTCGGTGGCGCGGCGTTCCATGGCGTGCAGCAGATGCAGCACATGCCGCCGTCCGCTGCGCGGCGGGATCACCGCCTCCAGGTCGTTGCCGTACACGAGTGCACCCACGCGATTGCCGTGCCGCGTGAGGAGCCGTGCCAGCACGCCGACGAAGCCGATGGAGATCTCGCGCTTGGCCTTCAGGCCCGAGCCGAAGTCGACCGAGCGGCTGAGGTCGAGCACGAACCACGCGGCCATCTCCCGGTCTTCGGTGAACACGCGCACGTAAGGCGTCTGCAGGCGTGCCGTGACGTTCCAGTCGATGTGCCGGACGTCGTCGTGGTGCTGGTATTCACGCAGGTCGGCCAGATCGAGCCCGGTGCCACGCATGAGGGTGCGGTAGTTGCCCTGCAGCAGGCCGTCGAGGCGGCGGATCACCGTCCATTCGAGCCGCTGCAGCACGCGCTCGGCCGCGCCGGCGGCCACGGTGACCGCTTCGGCTTGGGCGTCGTTCGCGGCGGGTGCGCCGCGGCCGAATCTAGGCCACCAGCTTTTCATGTTCGAGCGGCTTGGGGGGTGCGGGAACGGCGCGCATGATCTTGTCGATCAGCGTGTCGGGCGTGAGGCCTTCGGACAAGCCTTCGTACGACAGCGTCACGCGGTGCCGCAGCACGTCGGGCACCAGGGCCGTCATGTCCTCGGGCAGCGCGTAGCTGCGTCCGCGCAGCATGGCGAGCGCACGGGCGCCTTCGGTCAGGTTGATGGTGGCGCGCGGGCTGGCACCGAAGGTGATGAAGCGCCCCATGTCCTTCAGGCCATGCTTGTCGGGCGTGCGCGTGGCCGACACCAGCTTCACCGCATACTGGATGAGCGAGGGGTCGACGTACACGCGCCGTGCCTCGGCCTGCAGCGCGGCGAGTTGCTCGGTCGTGGCCACGCGGTTGACGGTGACCGGCGCGCCGATCACCCGCTGCACGATCACGAACTCTTCCTCGTCGGTCGGGTAATCGACCAGGATCTTCATCATGAAGCGGTCGACCTGCGCTTCAGGCAGCGGGTAGGTGCCCTCGGTCTCGATCGGGTTCTGCGTGGCCATGACCAGGAAGGGCCGCGGCACCTTGTGGGTCTCGCCCGCGATGGTCACCTGGCGTTCCTGCATCACCTCGAGCAAGGCGCTCTGCACCTTGGCCGGCGCGCGGTTGATCTCGTCGGCCAGCAAGAGGTTGGCGAAGACCGGGCCGAGCGAAGTGCTGAAGTCGCCCGTCTTCTGGTTGTAGATGCGGGTGCCCACCAGGTCGGACGGCACCAGGTCGGGCGTGAACTGGATGCGCTTGAACTGGCCCTGCACCGTGTCGGCCAGCGTCTTGATGGTGAGCGTCTTGGCCAGGCCCGGCACGCCCTCGACCAGCAGATGGCCGCCCGCCAGCATGGCGACCATCACACGTTCGAGGAAACGGTCTTGCCCCACCACCACACGCTTGACCTCGTAGAGGATCTGCTCCATCAGTTCGGCGGTGGCGGGCGCGGTCGAGAAGGTCTCTGTGCTCATGCGTGGGCTTTCGTGACGAGGGTTTCAGAGGATTTCAAAGGACTTCAGAAAGGCGGCGAGCCGAGGGCCGATGCCGCGTTCTCGATGGGCATGGCAAAGCCGATGCCGATGAAGGTGCGCTGTTGCGTGGGGTTGAGGATGGCGGTGACGATGCCGACCACCTCGCCGTCCATGTTGACGAGCGGTCCACCCGAATTGCCAGGGTTGGCCGCCGCGTCGAACTGGATGAGGTTGCTCAGTTCCTGCTTGCCTTCGGGCGAACGGAAACCGCGCTTGAGGCCCGACACCACGCCGGCCGATACCGAAGGCCCGATGCCGAAGGGGAACCCGACGGCAGCCACCTGGTCGCCCGGCATCAGGTCGGCGGTGGAGCGCAGCGTGGCGGGAATGAGGTCGTCGGGAATCTTCTGCGCCTGCAACACCGCCAGGTCGTTTTCAGGCTGCATGCCGGTGATGGTGGCCACGGCCTCCAGCCCGTCGGCAAAAGTGACCTTGATCTTGTCGGCACCGGCGACCACGTGCAGGTTGGTGAGGATCACGCCCTTGTCGACGATGACCACGCCGGTGCCCACGCCGCGCTCCACTTCGCCAGGGGGCTGCGGCGCCTCGGGCGGCTTGCCGCGTGCCACGTTGCGGCCTCTTTTTTCGGTGCGCGCTTCGGGAGTGGCACGCTCGTTGCCATAAGCCACCACGCGCACCACCGATGGGCGCACCACATCGGCCGCGCGGGCTGCCGCGGAGGGCAGGGTGGCGGTTTGCAGGGTGCGCAGCACCGCCGCATCGATGTCCTTCTGGGTCAGGTTCTGGTGGGCCAGCCGTGGCCACCATGCGGCACCGCCGGTGACCAGCGCCACCACCAGCAGCACCATGGCACCGAAGGCGCGGCGCCCCGGCTGCCAGCCGCCCTGCCGGGCCGGCGCGGCGTCGACCGGCGCGGCCGCGTCGGGACTCGGCGCACCGGTGTCATGCGACACCTGCGGCGAGCGGCTGTAGAGAGCGGGCCTGCGCATGGACACCTCCGGTCGGAAAGACGGACGGATGAAAGAAGCGAGATAAATATCACGGTAGCATGCTTTGTGCCGCCCTGCTTGTGTTCGGGCATCATGGTGCGATGCCTGGTTTCATCGATACACACTGTCACCTGGATGCGTCTGAATTCGGCGACGAAATGCCGCAGGTCCGGGCCCGCGCCGACGCTGCCGGCGTCTCGCTCTGCGTGATCCCGGCGGTCGCGTCCTTCAACTTCGCCACGGTGCGCGGACTGGCCCATGCGCAGCGCGATGCCTACGCGCTGGGCATCCATCCGCTGTGCACCGGCAATGCGCGCGAAGAGGACCTCGCCACACTCGATGCGCAGCTGCACGCACACCGCGACGACCCCCGCCTGGTGGCCGTGGGCGAGATCGGACTGGACTACTTCGTTGCCGACCTGGACGACGCGCGCCAGACGCATTTCTTCGAAGCGCAGCTCCGGCTGGCGCGTGCGCACGACCTGCCAGTGATCATTCATGTGCGCCGTTCGGTCGACAAGGTGCTCGGCCAGTTGCGCCGGGTGGGCGGAGGCCGGCCATGGCGCGGCATCGCCCACGCATTCAATGGCAGCGATCAGCAGGCGCAGGCCTGCATCGCCCTCGGGCTCAAGCTGGGGTTCGGCGGTGCGGTGACCTTCGACCGCGCGCTGCAGTTGCGGCGGCTGGCCGCTACGCTGCCGCTGGCGGCCATCGTCATGGAAACCGATGCACCCGACATCCAGCCCGAGTGGGTCTACCGCACGCGCGAGCAGCGCGAGGCGGGCGCGTCGCAGGGCCGCAACGAGCCGGCTGAACTGCCGCGCATCGCGCAGGTGGTCGCGCAATTGCGCGGCATGTCGGTCCAAGCGCTGGCCGACGCCACCACGCGCAACGCCATCGATGCGCTGCCCAGGCTGGCCGTACTGCTTGAGCCGGGTGCGCGGCCGGGGTGACCGAGGTTGCTGTGGCGCGAATGTAGGAGGACACGCCGTCTGCTCGCGCTGCTACAAACTGTTGTGGTTGTGCTGTCATCCACGGCGCACCGTGCATCGTTGAAGTTGCAGTGGCAAGTTCGTCACTCCAACCGATTCGAGGAGTTCCCTATGAAGACATCTTTCATCCGTACCGTGCCTGCCGTGCTGGCCCTCGCACTCGCCTCCTTCGGCCTGTCGGCCGTGGCCCAGACGTCTGCCACCACCACCACGACCACGACCGTGCCTGCGACCTCCGCCGCGCCTGCAGCGCCTGCGCCCACGGTCACCGAAAAGGTCAAGGACGGTAGCAAGAACGCCTACGACGCGACCAAGCGCACGGCCAAGAAGGCAGGCAATGCGACCAAGCGCGTCGCCAAGAAGACCGGCAACGCCGTGGCCAACGTCGGCCACAAGACCGCCGACGGCATGCGCAGCGCCGGCCACAAGATTGGCGAGAAGATCCCCGGCACCGCCGAGAATGCAGCCGCCAAGAGCCAATAAGCTTTCGCTGCTTCCTGCGTTCACCTGGAAACCCGCTTCGGCGGGTTTTTTGTTGTTCAATCCACGCGTGAATCCAACGAATCCTTCCGTGCTGGCCGGGCTCGCGCCCGTCGTCGGCGAAGCCACCGCCGTGTTGATCCTCGGCAGTTTTCCCGGCGCCCGATCGCTCGCCGACCAGCAGTACTACGCGCATCCGCAGAACCAGTTCTGGAAGATCCTCCAGGCGGTCTGGCCTGCGCACGCGCTGCCTGCCGTCACCGATGGGCCGGCGCGGCGACAATGGCTGCTCGACCGCGGGCTCGGTGTGTGGGACGTGTATGCGGCCTGTGCACGCGAAGGCAGCCTGGACGCGGCGATCCGCGAAGCGGTGGTGAACGATTTCGGTGGCCTGAACCTGCCGCGGTTGACCGCCATCGCGCACAACGGCGCCGAGAGCTTCAAGCATGCCGGGCACGTGGTCGCGGCATTCGCCGCAAGTGGCCGGGCCGGCCTATCTGGCCTATCCGGCCTGCCCGTGTACCGACTCCCTTCCACCAGTCCCGCCAACGCGTCCTGGAGCTTTGACCGCAAGCTCGATGCCTGGCGCGACGTATTCGCCCGCCACGGGCTTGCATGATGGCCACGAAGAAGCAAACGCTGCCCGAAGTCAATTTCTCCGACTGGGGCGACATTCGTTACCTGCATCTGGGCACCGAGTGGGTCCAGGGCTCGATGAAGATGGACGCGCCCTACGAGATCGAGCTCGAATACGTGCAGCGCATGATGGCCTGGCTGCTGTTCGTCGAGCCGTCGAGCGTGCTCAACCGGCATGCGATGCAACTGGGCCTGGGCGCGGCCACGCTCACCAAGTTCAGCCGCAAGCAGTTGCGCATGCGCACCACTGCCATCGAACTCAATCCACAGGTGCTGGCCGCCTGCCGCGGCTGGTTCAAGCTGCCCGCCGACGATGCGAAGCTCAGCGTGGTGATCGCCGATGCGGCCGTCGAGATTCGCAAGGCGCAGTGGCACGGCACCGTTGACGCGCTGCAGGTCGACCTGTACGACCACGAGGCCGCCGCGCCGGTGCTCGACAGCGAAGATTTCTACGCCGACTGCCGCGCCGTGTTGACCGAGGACGGCTGCATGACGGTCAATCTCTTCGGCCGGTCGTCCAGCTACGAGCGCAGCCTGGAGAAGATCGCCTCGGTGTTCGGCACCGATGCCGTGTGGGCCTTCAAGCCCACGCGCGAAGGCAACACGGTGGTGCTCGCGCAGCGCACACCGAGCCGGCCCAAGCGCGAGGCGCTGTCGGCCCGCGCGCAGGTCATCCAGACACGCTGGGGGCTGCCGGCCACCAAGTGGCTGCGGGTCTTCAAACCGCAGCAGAACTGAGCGTTTGCAGGCCTCGTCGAGGCATGGCGCCTCGGGATTACCCTAGCCGTTCGATAGGTGGAATCCACATCCGGCTGACCGGAGCCTGACCACACAATCGGCCGTTCGAATTCTTTTCGAGGAGCTTGTTTGTGAAAATCAAAAGTCAGAAGGACTTTTTCTCGGGCGTGATGTTTGCCGTCGTCGGCGTCGCGTTCGCGTGGGGTGCGTCCACCTACAACGTCGGCAACGGCGCCCGCATGGGACCCGGCTACTTCCCGCTGATGCTGGGCATCGTGATGGCGATCATCGGCCTGGGCATCATGTTCACGGGCCTGAGCGTCGAGACCGAAAGCGGCGACAAGATCGGCAAGTGGGCGTGGAAGCAGATCGTCTTCATCATCGGCGCCAACCTGGCCTTCGGCATCCTGCTGGGCGGCCTGCCGAGCATCGGCGTTCCGGCCATGGGCATGATCATCGCGATCTATGCGCTGGTCCTCATCGCCAGCCTGGCCGGCAACGAGTTCAACTTCAAGAAGGTGCTCGTGCTCGCCACCGTGCTGGCCATCGGCAGCTACATCGCTTTCATCTGGGCGCTGAAGCTCCAGATCCAGGTCTGGCCGACCTTCATCACGGGCTGAGCACGCAATCATGGATCTCATTACCAACCTCTCGCTGGGTTTTGGCGTTGCCTTTACCTTCACCAACCTGCTGTACTGCCTGCTCGGCTGTATTCTGGGTACGCTGATCGGCGTGCTGCCGGGCATCGGCCCGGTCGCCACCATCGCGATGCTGCTGCCAGCCACCTACGCGCTGCCACCGGTGTCGGCACTCATCATGCTGGCCGGCATCTACTACGGCGCGCAGTACGGCGGCTCGACCACGGCCATCCTGGTCAACCTGCCGGGCGAGTCATCTTCGGTGGTGACCGTGATCGACGGCTACCAGATGGCGCGCAAGGGCCGGGCCGGTCCCGCGCTGGCTGCAGCCGGCCTGGGCTCGTTCTTCGCCGGTTGCGTGGGCACGCTGATCCTGGCGGCCTTCGCGCCGCCGCTGACCGAGATCGCGTTCAAGTTCGGCCCGGCCGAGTACTTCTCGCTGATGATCCTCGGCCTGATCGGCGCGGTGGTGCTGGCATCGGGCTCGCTGCTCAAGGCCATCGGCATGATCGTGCTGGGTCTGCTGCTGGGCCTGGTGGGCACCGACGTGAATTCGGGCGTGGCCCGCTTCAGCTTCGACGTGCCTGAACTCACCGACGGCATCGGCTTCGTGGCCATCGCCATGGGCGTGTTCGGCTACGGCGAAATCATCGCCAACCTGTCGCGTCCTGAAGAAGAACGCGAAGTGTTCACGGCCAAGGTGTCGGGCCTGTTCCCGACCAAGGAAGACTTCAAGCGCATGGTGCCTGCCATCCTGCGCGGCACGGCACTCGGCGCTTCGCTGGGCATCCTGCCCGGTGGCGGAGCGCTGCTGGCGGCTTTCGCGGCCTACACGATCGAGAAGAAGACCAAGCTGCAGCCGGGCGAAGTGCCTTTCGGTAAGGGCAACATCCGCGGCGTGGCAGCCCCCGAGGCCGCCAACAACGCAGGTGCACAGACCTCGTTCATCCCGCTGCTGACGCTGGGCATTCCGCCCAACGCCGTGATGGCGCTGATGGTCGGTGCCATGACCATCCACAACATCCAGCCGGGTCCGCAGGTCATGACCAGCAACCCCGAACTGTTCTGGGGCCTGATCGCCTCGATGTGGATCGGCAACGCGATGCTCGTCATCCTGAACCTGCCGCTGATCGGCATGTGGATCAAGCTGCTGTCGGTGCCGTACAAGTACCTGTTCCCGGCGATCGTGCTGTTCTGCGCCATCGGCGTGTACTCGACCAACAACAACACCTGGGACATCTGGATGGTGGGTGCCTTCGGCTTCGTGGGCTACCTGTTCTTCAAGCTGGGCTGCGAACCCGCACCGTTGCTGCTGGGCTTCATCCTGGGCCCGATGATGGAAGAGAACCTGCGGCGTGCCTTGCTGCTGTCGCGCGGCGACTGGAGCGTGTTCGTCACGCGTCCGATCTCGGCCACGCTGCTGGGTGCCGCGGCACTGCTGCTGATCATCGTGCTGCTGCCGGCCGTGAAATCCAAGCGCGAAGAGGCTTTCGTCGAAGACTGACCCCCCGACTGCGCGCACTGCGCAATGGACGACCAGTACAAAGCCCCGGGCGCTTCGGCCCCCGGGGCTTTTTCCATATGCCTCACGCTTTCATGTGCTGGCGCGCCATGGCGAGGAAGGCCATCGCGGCGGGGCTCAGCGGATGCTTGGCCAGCCGGACCGCGACCACCGGAAATTCGAGTGCAGGCCGCACGATCCGCACCGCGCGCAGCCGCGCTGGCATCAGCACGTCGACGTACTGCGGCAGCAGCGCCACGCCGGCGCCGGCCTGCACCAGCCCGAAGGCGGTCGACAGCATCGACACGTGGTGCGCGACGACCGGGTAGACGTTGGCCACGCTCGCCAGCTGGCGACTGATGGCGCGCCACACGTTGGCGTCGGGATTCACGTGGATGAAGCGCAGGCCGTCGAGCGCGCGGCCCTCGACCTCGGCATGCCGGGCCAGCGGATGGTCGTCGCGCAGGAAGAGGGCCATGCTGGCGCTGAAGAGCGCCTCGGTGGCCAGGCCGGAATGCTTTTGCCCGATGTCCGAGCCGAAGCCCAGGTCCGCCTCCCGCGACAGGATGCGCGACATCATCTGCTCGGCCGTGCTGTCGAGCAGCGTGGCGGCGAGCTGCGGGTAGGTCTGCGAGAAGCGGCCGAGCACCGGCGGCATCAGCGTGCCGGCCGTCAGGTGGCCCACCGCCAGCACCACGCGGCCTTCGCTCAGTTGCGACTGCGAGCGGCACACGCCGACCGACTCGTCGATGAGCCGCAGCGCGCGCGCGCCGGTGTCGGCCATCATCTGACCCGCATCGGTCAAGCGGATGCGGCGGCCGCGCACCACCAGCGGCTGGCCGAGCTCTTCTTCCATGCGCCGCACGAGATGGCTGATGGCGGGTTGCGTGAGCTGCAGGGTTTCGGCCGCGAGCGTGAAGCTGCCCGTGTCCGCGATGGCGGCCAGTGCGCGCAACTGCTGCAGCGACACGGCCTCGACACTCTGCTTTGCCATAAATGGTTCTAATAGTTGAATAAGCAGGATTATCTGTTTGCATGGCCATGCGGTGCATAGCATTCGAGGCTGTTCCATTCCGTACAGAATCCAGCACCATGAATCGAATGCGCTTTCTTCAGGGCCTGGCGGCCGCGATCTGCGTCGCTGCCGCATCGACCGCGAGCCTCGCGCAGCAGGGCTATCCAAACAAGCCGATCCGGCTCATCGTGCCGTTCCCGGCCGGCGGCGCGACCGACCTCTTCGCGCGCACGCTGTCGCAGAAGATGGGCGAGAAGCTCGGCAACGCGGTGGTCATCGACAACAAGCCCGGCGCGGGCGGCGGCATTGGTTCCGACCTCGCGGCCAAGGCGCCGGCCGACGGCTACACACTGCTGCTGGCGACCACCAGCACGCACTCGATCGGCCCCGCGCTCACCGCGCGCCTGCCCTACGACACGGTGCGCGACTTCACGCCCATCGCCCACGTCGGCAATGCGCCCAGCATCATGCTGGTGCCCAACGACGCACCGGCGAAGACCGTGCGCGAATGGATCGATTACGCCAAGAAGAACCCCGGCAAGCTCAACTATGCGTCCAGCGGCAACGGCACGATCGTGCAGCTCACCGCCGAGCTCTTCAAGTCGCAGGCCGGCGTGTTCGTCACGCACATTCCGTACAAGGGCACGGCGCTGGCCATTCCGGACCTGATCGCCGGCAACGTGGACGTGATGTTCGATTCGCTGCCCACGGGCATGCCGCACGTGCGCGACGGGCGCTTGCGCGCGTTGGGCGTGACGTCGCTCAAGCGCAGCCCGCTGGCGCCCGAACTGCCGCCCATTGCCGACACGCTGCCGGGCTTCGAGTCCAGCACCTGGTTCGGCCTGTACGGTCCGAAAGGCCTGCCCGCCGACATCGTCGCGCGGATCAACACCGCGGCCAACCAGGCGCTGGTGGACCCGGAGGTCAAAGACAAGCTGGCGCGGCTGGGCATCGAGCCGGTCGGCAGTACGCCGCAGCAGCTGGCGAAAATGGTGGCCGACGATGCGGCCAAGTGGAAGAAGATCGTCATCGATCGCAAGATCGCCAATGAATGAATGATTCGGAACGAGAAAGCCTCATGAAATTCGACTACGCCAACCCCTACCTGTCCACCCGCATTCCCGTCTTCGCGCGCAATGTGGTGTCGACCTCGCACCCCCTGGCCGCGCAGGCCGGCCTGCGCATCCTGCAACAGGGCGGCAACGCGGTCGACGCCGCGGTGGCGACGGCGGCCGTCATGACGCTGGTCGAGCCGGTGAGCAACGGCCTGGGCAGCGATGCCTTCGCCATCCTCTGGGACGGCGAACAGCTGCACGGCCTCAATGCCTCGGGCCCTGCGCCCAAGGCCTGGACGCCGGAATACTTCCTGAACAAGTACGGCAGCGATGCCGCGACGCCGCCGATGCGCGGCATCGATTCGGTCACGGTGCCCGGTGCGGTGCGTGGCTGGGTGGCGCTGAGCGACCGATTCGGCAAGCTGCCCTTCGCCGACCTGATGGCGCCGGCCATCGACATCGCCGAGCGCGGCTACCTGATGCCGCCGGTGGTGCAGCAGAAGTGGGCCGCCGCCACGCCGGTGTTGCAGTCGATGCCCGGCTTTGCGCAGGCCTTCCTGCCGTGGGGCCGCGCGCCCGAGGTGGGCGAACTGTTCCGCTTTGCCGCGGCCGCGCGTGCGCTCAAGGCCATTGCGCGCACCAAGGGCGAGGCCTACTACAACGGCGAGATCGCCGAGGCCCTGGTGAAATTTGCAGACCAGCAGGGCGGGGCGCTGACGCTGGACGACCTGTCGAGCTATCAGCCCGAATGGGTCACGCCGGTGTCCCGCGACTACCGTGGCCACACGCTGCACGAGATTCCGCCGAACGGCCAGGGCATTGCGGCACTGATCGCGCTGGGCATCCTGGAGAAGTTCGACATGGCGTCGCTGCCGGTCGACTCGGTCGCGTCGCAGCACCTGCAGATCGAAGCCATGAAGCTGGCCTTCGCCGACGTCTACCGCTACGTGGCCGAGCCATCGTCGATGACGGTGACCCCCGCGCAAATGCTCGATGACAGTTACCTGGCCGCACGTGCGAGACTCATCGACGTGAACAAGGCACAGGACTTCCAGGCAGGCAATCCCGTCAAGGGCGGCACCATCTATCTCACCACCGCCGACGAGAGCGGCATGATGGTGAGCTTCATCCAGAGCAACTACATGGGCTTCGGTTCGGGCTGCGTCGAACCCGAGTTCGGCATCAGCCTGCAGAACCGTGGCCATGGCTTCAGCCTGAAGGAAGGCAGCCCGAACCGCGTGGCGCCGGGCAAGCGGCCTTTCCACACCATCATCCCGGCCTTCCTCACCAAGGATGGCCAGCCGGTGATGAGCTTCGGCGTGATGGGCGGCAACATGCAGCCGCAGGGCCACATGCAGACGCTGGTGCGCATGCTCGACTACGGGCAGAACCCGCAGGCCGCCTGCGATGCGCCGCGCTGGCGCTTCAACGCGGGGCTCAACCTGAACGTCGAGGCCGCCATGAACCCGGCCACCGTGCAGGGCTTGGCGGCGCTGGGCCACGAGATGGACGTCATCAACGATTCGTACCAGGACTTCGGTGCGGGCCAGTTCATCTGGCGCGCGGGCGATCCGTCGGTCGAAGGCTACATCGCGGCCAGCGATCCGCGCCGCGACGGCCTTGCTGCAGGCTATTGATGCACCGCGCCGGATGATCGCTGACAAGAAGCTGGGCCCGGGTCTGGTGCTGGCCACGCTCGGCGCGATCGCGTTCAGCGGCAAGGCGATCATCGTCAAGCTTGCCTACCGGCACGGCGTGGACGCGGTCACGCTCATCATGCTGCGCATGCTGTTCGCGCTGCCGATGTTCCTGGTGATGGCCTGGTGGGCCGGGCGCGGCAAGCCGCCCCTCACGCGACGCGACTGGCTGGGTGTGCTGGGGCTGGGCGTGACGGGCTACTACCTCGCCAGCTTCCTCGACTTTGCCGGACTGGCCTACATCACGGCCAGCCTGGAGCGGCTCATCCTGTACCTCAATCCGACGCTGGTGCTCATCTTCGGCTGGGTGGTGTACCGCCGCCGCGTGACGCGCTGGCAGCTCGCCGGCATGGCGATCAGCTATGCGGGCGTGCTGCTGGTGTTCGGCCACGAACTGCAGGTGGGTCAGAGCGCGCAGGCCGCCTGGGGCACGCTGCTGGTGTTCCTGAGCGCCGTGAGCTATGCGATCTACCTGGTAGGCAGCGGCGAGTTCGTGCGGCGGCTCGGCTCGCTGCGGCTGGTGGGCCTGGCGACCAGCGTGGCGTGCGTGCTGTGCATCGCGCAGTTCCTCGTGCTGCGCCCGGTCGGCCTGCTGACCACGCTGGCGCCCGAGGTGATCTGGCTGTCGGTGTTGAACGCTACGGTGTGCACGGCGCTGCCGGTGCTGGCCGTGATGATGGCGATCGAGCGCATCGGCGCGCCCATGGCGGCGCAGACCGGCATGGTCGGGCCGATGTCGACCATCCTGATGGGCGTGGTGATCCTGGGGGAACCCTTCACGGCCTGGGTCGCGGCCGGCACAGTGCTGGTCATCGCCGGAATATTTGTCTTTACACGAACTGGGCGTTGAGCCCTGGAGAACGAAACATGGATCTCGGAATTGCAGGCAGGACAGCGCTGGTGTGCGGCGCGAGCAAGGGCCTCGGCCTGGGTTGCGCCGAAGCGCTGGTGCGCGAAGGCGTGAACGTGGTGATCGTCGCGCGCGGCGCCGAGGTGCTGGCGACGGCGGCCGAGCGCCTGACGGCGGTCGCTGCCGGCGTGGCAGGCACGACGCCGTTCGTCAAGCAGGTGGCTGCCGACATCACGACGCCCGAAGGCCGTGCCGCGGCATTTGCCGCGCATGCCGACTACGACATCGTCGTGACCAACGCGGGTGGTCCGCCGCCCGGCGACTTTCGCGACTGGGACCGCGACGCATGGATCAAGGCGGTCGACGCCAACATGCTCACGCCCATCGAGCTGATCAAGGCCACGGTCGACGGCATGGCCGCGCGCGGCTATGGCCGCATCGTCAACATCACGTCGAGCTCGGTGAAGTCGCCGATCGACATCCTGGGCCTGTCCAACGGTGCGCGCAGCGGCCTGACCGGCTTCGTCGCCGGCGTGGCGCGCACCGCCATTGCGGCCAAGGGCGTGACCATCAACAACCTGCTTCCCGGCGCCTTCGACACCGACCGCCTGAAGGGCACGATGGCCGGCGCGGCCAGGAAGTCGGGCCAGGACCTGGAGGCCGTGCGTGCCGCGCGCCAGAAGAACATTCCGGCCGGCCGCTTCGGCAACCCGGAAGAGTTCGGCGCGGTCTGCGCTTTCCTCTGCAGCCTGCAGGCCGGCTACGTCACCGGCCAGAACGTGCTGACCGACGGCGGCGCCTACCCCGGCACCTACTGAGCCTCGCAGCCGCGGTTCAGCGGCGGTTCAGCGGCGTGCGGAAATGACGATCCCGGCCACGATCAGCGCGAACGCCGCGCCGTGGTACCAGTGCGGCAGTTCGCCCAAGAACGCTGCCGACAGCAGTGCTGCGAAGAGCGGCGTGAGGTTGATGAAGAAGCCCGCGGCATTCGGGCCGGCGCGTTGCACGCCGCTGTTCCAAAAGCGGTAGGCCAGGATGGCCGGGCCGATGCAGATGAAGGCGAGCGCTGCGACCAGCGGCGCGTTCAAAGTGAGGTGGCCTGCGCCCAGCGACCATTCGCCCGCGGCCAGCAGGCCCGACCAGCCCAGGCCGAACACCATCTGCGCCATCAGGAACGCCGACCAGTCGCGGCGTACCGCGACGGGTTCCGTGGTGCGTGACAGCAGCCAGCTGTAGAAGGCCCATGCCACGGTGGCCAGCATCATGAACAGGTCGCCCGGCACCAGCCGAAGGCGCAGCAGTTGCGCCCATTCGCCACGGCTGAGCACCAGCAGCACGCCCGCCATCGACAGCACCGCCGCCGCCACCTCGCGCCGGCTCACGCGGTGACCGAAGAAGAGCATGCCCGTGGCCAGCATCCAGAAAGGCATGCTGGCGCCGACCAGCGTGACGTTGAGCGGCGTCGAGGTCTGCAGCGCCAGGTACTGCAGCGCGTTGTACAGGCCCACGCCCAGCAACCCGAGCAAGGCGTAACGACGCCAGTGCGGCCACATCGCGCTGTCCCGGCGCAGCACCTGCGCGGCCAGCGGCAGCAGCAGCACGAAGGCCAGGGCCCAGCGCACGAAGTTCAGCGTCAGCGGCGAGATCAGTTCGCGCACCAGCCGGCCCACGACCGCATTGGAAGCCCACAGCAGCGGGGCCAGGGACAGGAGCAGTGCGGTGGCAGGGGTGAGGCGTGACGGCGAAGACATGGGTGGCGACTGTAACGGCGGGGCCGTGCCGGGCGTGTCGCCGGGGTATCGGTCTGCACGAAGCGCCACGCCGTGGCACCATCGCCGGTCGCCTCCGGCGACACCCCTATTCCAATGAAAGGACATCCCCAATGAGCAAAGCCGTCCGCATCGAGCGCCATGGTGGCCCCGAGGAACTCCAGATCGTCGACGTCGAAGTGGGCGACCCGGGCCCGGGCGAGATCCGCATCCGCCACAAGGCGATCGGCCTGAACTTCATCGACACCTACCAGCGCAGCGGCCTCTATCCGTTCGCCATGCCGCTGCAGTTGGGCATGGAAGCGTCGGGCATCGTCGAAGCGGCAGGAGAGAGCCTTCCCGGCCAAGCGATGCACCTGAAGGTGGGCGACCGGGTGGCCTATGCCAGCCAGCCGCCCGGTGCCTACTGCGAGGTGCGCGTGATGCCCGCCAAGTGCGTGTGTCGCCTGCCCGACGCCATTTCCTTCGATACCGGCGCAGCGATGATGCTCAAGGGCCTGACCGCGCAGTACCTGCTCAAGAAGACGCTGCCGGCCGAAGGCCTGCAGGCGGGCGACTTCGTGCTGTTCCATGCCGCTGCCGGCGGCGTGGGGTTGATCGCCTGCCAGTGGGCGCGAGCGCTCGGCCTGCAGCTCATCGGCACCGCCGGCTCCGACGCCAAGTGCCAGCTGGCGCTGGACCATGGCGCGGCGCATGCCATCAACTACGGCACCGAGAACTTCGCTGCGCGCGTCAAGGAGATCACGGGCGGCAAGGGCGTGAAGGTGGTGTACGACTCGGTGGGCAAGGACACCTGGGAAGGGTCGATCGACTGCCTGCGGCCCTTCGGCCTGCTGGCGGTGTTCGGCAATGGGTCGGGCCCGGTGCCGCCGGTCAGCCTGGGCACGCTGGCCTCCAAGGGCTCGCTCTACGTGACACGGCCGACCCTGTTCACCCACATCGCCACGCGCGAAGCGACGCAGGCCATGGCCGACGACCTGTTCGCGGTGGTGGAGAGCGGCGAGGTGAAGATTCCGATCGACCAGCGCTATGCGCTGGAAGACGTGCAGCAGGCGCATCGCGATCTCGAGGCGCGCAAGACCACGGGCTGCACCATCCTCACCCTGTAGCCGCGGTTGCGCGCGCCGTCTCGCGCACCATCTCCCACACGCGCCGGGCCAGCGGCGAGGGCGCGCGGTTGCGCCGATGCACCAGCATGACGGCGCGCTGCACGCGCGGCACCAGCGGCACGGCCACGAGTTCGCCCAGGCCCTCGGGCGGCACCGCGAGCGCGGGCATCACGCTCAGGCCGATGCCGGCCTCGACCATGCGGAACACGGTCGTCGGATGGCCGAGTTCCTGCGCCACCGGGCAGTGCGCGCCGTGTGCGGACAGGGCGTTGTCGATGAGCCGCCGGCTGCCCGACGCATGGTCGAGCAGCACGAGCGCCGTGCCGTCGAGCGTCGACCAGCGCACGCTCGAGCGGCCGGCCCAGGTATGGCTTCGAGGCACGATCAGCACGAAAGGGTCTTGCAGGATCGGTTCGCAGTGCAGGTCGTCGGTGGTCGACGGTTCGATGACCACGCCGAAGTCGACTTCGCCGCCGCGCACGCGGTCGAGCACGTCCTGCTGGATGCGGTCGAGCAGCATTAGCTGGATGTCGGGCTCCTTCAACGCACAGGCCGCGATGCACGCCGGCATGAGGTTGGCCGACAGCGTGGGGCTGCTGGCCACGCGCACCTTGCCGCGGCGCGCGTGGCCGATGTTCCTGACGTCCAGCAGCGTCTGGTCGAGTTCGTCGAGCACCCGTTCGAGCCGCGCTGCAAGCGACTGGCCCGCCTCGGTCACCACCACTTCGCGCGTGGTCCGGTCGAGCAGCTTGAGCCCGAGCTGGGATTCCAGCTCGACGATGGCGCGACTCACGGCAGGCTGCGTCAGCCCGACCGCGTCGCCCGCTCGGCTGAAGTTGCGCGCCTGTGCGGCGGCCAGGAACACGCGGAGCTGTCGCAGGCTGATATTCATGCGTTGAAATCATATATCTATCAGATAAATCCATTTCTCTTTTGAATGCGAGGCGCGTCCAATCCCGTCCATGGCACGCTCACGCTTTCTCCCCGACAACTTCACCCTCGCCCTGGTCACCACGGTGGCGCTGGCGTCCTTCCTGCCCGCCAGCGGCAATGTGGCGCACTTCTTCGAACGGCTCACCAGCGTGGCGATTGGCCTGCTGTTCTTCCTGCACGGTGCCAAGCTGTCACGCGAAGCCATCGTCGCGGGCATCGGCCACTGGCGGCTGCACCTGCTCGTGCTGGCCTGCACATTCCTCATGTTTCCGTTGCTGGGGTGGGCGCTCAAGCCGGTGCTGTCGCCGCTGGTGACGCCCGCGCTCTACACCGGCGTGCTGTACCTGTGCGTGCTGCCGGCCACGGTGCAGTCGGCCATCGCCTTCACGTCGATGGCGCGCGGCAACGTGCCGGCCGCTATTTGCAGCGCTTCGGCCTCCACGCTGCTGGGCGTGTTCGTCACGCCGCTGCTGGTGAACCTGATCGTCACGCCCGGCGTGAGCGCAGCGTCGTCCTTCGACTCGATCGGCAGCATCCTGCTTCAGCTGATGGCGCCCTTCGTGGTCGGCCACCTGATGCGCCCGCTCATCGGCGCCTGGGTCAAGCGTCACGGCGCCACGCTCACGCTGGTCGATCGCGGCTCGATCCTGCTGGTGGTCTACACGGCCTTCAGCGCCGCCGTGATCGAGGGCCTGTGGAAGCAGGTGCCGCTGGGCTCGCTGTTCGGCCTGGTGCTGGTGTGTGCCGTCATCCTCGCGTTGGCGCTCGGGTTCACCACCTTGGTCGCCCGCAAGCTGGGCTTTGCCAAGGCCGACGAGATCACCATCGTGTTCTGCGGCTCCAAGAAGAGCCTGGCCAGCGGCATACCCATGGCGCATGTGCTGTTCGCCGCGCCTGCCGTCGGCGCCATCGTGCTGCCGGTGATGCTGTTCCACCAGATGCAGCTGATGGTGTGCGCGGTGCTGGCGCAGCGCTACGCCAACCGCCCGGTGGAAGTGGCGTCGGGCGACGCAGCCACGGCGCCGGGCACCGCCAAGACGGCCTGAGCGCGCCGTTCAGCGCAAGTCTTCGTCGCGCGCCGGCACGAGGTGCGCTTCGCGCAGCCGGCTCGGTGCCAGCGCCCCTGCCGAATCGAGGATCGGGTAGGCGATCGAGCAGATGTGCGAGTTGATGCGCTTCAGGTCGCTGATCAGGTCGATGTGCAGCGAACTGGTTTCCATGCTGGTGGCCGTGCGGTCCATCAGGCGGAACAGGTGGGTGCTGGCATAGGCGCGTTCCAGGTCGCGAAAGCGCGCCTTTTCTTCGAGCAGCTTCTGCGCGTCGCGCACGTTGCCGTTCAGGAACACGCTCATGCCCAGGCGCAGGTTGGCGACCAGGCGCTCGTGCAGTTCCACGATCTCGGCCATGCCGGCGTCCGAGAAGTTGCGCTGCGGCTTGATCTTCTTGTCCTCGATGTCGATGATCACGCGCTCGATGATGTCGCCCACCTGCTCCATGTTGATGGTGAAGCTGATGATGTCGGTCCAGCGCTTGCTCTCTTCCTCGCCCAGCGCCTCGCGCGAGATCTTGGTGAGGTAGTACTTGATGTCCGAGTAGAGCCGGTCGACCTTGTCGTCGAGCTTGCGCAGTTCGTTGGCCAACGCCAGGTCGTTGTTGCGGATCACCGAAAGCATGCCGATGAGCATGGTCTCGACCACGTCGGCCTGGTGCAGCGCCTCGCGCGCAGCATTGGAGATGGCCAGCGACGGCGTCGACAGCGCGGACGGGTCCAGGTGCTGTGGCCGCGTGGTCGATGGCGGCTTCTGTGGCACCGGCATCATGCGGCGCACCAGCGTGGCGATCCAGCCCGTCAGCCCGATGAAGCCGACGCTCACGATCACGTTGAAGGCCAGGTGGTAGAACACCACCAGCTGGGTGGCGTCGGTCACGTAGGGCCGCACGTAGTGCAGGTACACGCCCACGAAGGGCGCGGCCACGGCCACGCCGAGCAGCTTGAAGAGCAGGTTGCCCAGCGTGACCTGGCGCACCGCGATGTCCGCCTTGGCGGTGGTCAGCACAGCCAGCACACCGCTGCCCAGATTGGCGCCGAGCACCAGGCCCAGCGCGACGTCGAGCGGCACGACCGCCGAGGTCGCCATGGCGGCCACCAGCAACACCACGGCGAGGCTCGAATAGGCCACCACGGCGAGCATGGCGCCGATCGTGATCTCCAGCAGCACGTCGCTGCTGATCGACACCAGCACCGCGCGCATGGCTTCCGACTCGAAGAGCGGGCCGGTGGCCTGCACCACGAGCTGCAGCGCAAGCAGCATCAGGCCCAGGCCGATCAGCACGCGGCCGAAGCGGCCCGCGGCGCGTTCGGGGCGCGTGATCGACAGCACCACGCCCACGAAGATGAAGAGCGGCGACAGCCAGGACAGGTCGGTGGAAAAAAGCACCGACATCAGCGCGGTACCCACGTCGGCGCCGCGCATGACGGCCAGCGCCGCAGGCAGCGTGATGAGCCCCTGACCGACGAAGGACGAGGTCATGAGCGAGGTTGCGGTGCTCGACTGCACCAGTGCCGTCACGCCGATGCCCGACAGCGCCGCCGTGAACCGGTTGCGCATGCTGCGCGCGAGCAGCGTGCGCAGGTTGCCGCCGAACACGCGCAGGACGCCGGTACGGACGAGGTGAGTGCCCCAGACGAGGAGTGCGACTGCTGCCAGCAGGTTCAGCAGGTGTTTCATGGACGGCGTGCGACTTTCTATGCTTCTTGTACGACCCCGGATTGTCCGCCTGCTCGGGGCGGCAAGGCGTAGTCGTTCGACACCGGGATCAGTCGATCAGAGCCCCATTCTCGTGGAAAGGATACGGCCCTTCGAAATCGCCCGAGGCGGCCAGGTGCGTGACCAGCCGTTGCCCGTCCCAGGCGTGCACGCGAAAGCCCGGCGGCTCGAGCATCCAGGCCGATGGCGCGTCGGGGTCGAGGTCCAGCGCCACCTGGTGGCCCGGCGCCGGCGAGGTCGACGCGATGGTGCCGCCGAAGCGCACGTCGATGGCGCGATGCAGGTGGCCGCAGATCACGCGCTCGACGTTCGGATGGAGGGCGACCAGCGCCTCCAGCTCGGCGGCGCCTTCGAGCAGCCCGATGTCGTCCATGTGGCCGATCAGCGTGCGAAAGGGCGGGTGGTGCATGGCGATGACGACCGGCTCGTGGCTGCACGCATCGAGTTGCGCGGCGAGCCAGTCGAGGCGCGCGGCATCGAGCGTGCCGTGGCTGTGGCTAGGCACGCAGGTGTCGAGCGTGAGCAGGCGGAGGCCGCCGACCTTCACACTGTATTGCACGAATGTGCCCGCGTCGCCCAGGTAGGTGTGCGTGGGAAAGCTGCGGCGCAGTTGGTCGCGGTCGTCGTGGTTGCCTGGCATCAGGTAGATCGGCATGGTCAGCGGCGCCAGCAGCTCGGCCATGTGCGCGTACTCGGCCGCGCGGCCGAAGTCGCTCAGGTCGCCGGTGATGACGACCGCGTCGGGCGCCTGGCGCAGGCGCAGCACGCTCTGCACCGCGCGCTTCAGATAGGGCGCGGTGTCGATGCGGCCGTAGGCCAGGCGGCCGGGCTCGCGGATGTGCAGGTCGGTGAGCTGGACGAGGACGGTGGTGGTCATGCGGTAGTTTCTTCGTGCGAGGTCATGAGCCGGTCGGCTTGCACGCGGATGCCCACATCGTCGCCGGGTCGGAAGGGCGTGTCGCGCGGCGCGTCTGCCGTCAGGGCGGGCTGCCCGGCCACGCTCAGGCGCAGTTGCACGCGGTCGCCCAGGAAGGTTCGCGCCGCGACGCGCGCCGTTCCCCAGCCGAGCTGGCCTGCAGGCCCCACCTGCACGTCCTCGGGCCGTACCAGCAGCACGTCGTGATGGGCCCAGGGCGCGGGGCACGGGATGACCGTGCCGCCGAAGGCGACGACGCCGCGCGCGATGGCCTCGGGCGTGCGTTCGAGCCGGTTCACCCGGCCCAGGAACTCCGCCACGAAGGGATGGCTCGGCGCGCGGTACAGGTCTTCGCCGCGGCCGATCTGCACGATGCGGCCGGCCCGCATCACGGCCAGCCGGTCGGCGATGGCCATGGCTTCCTGCTGGTCGTGCGTGACGTGCACGGCCGTGATGTGCAGGCGGCGCAGCAGCTCGGCCAGCTCGTCGCGCAGCGACTCCTTCAGCTTGGCGTCGAGCGCGGCCAGCGGTTCGTCGAGCAGCAGCACGCGCGGGCGCACCGCCACGGCGCGCGCCAGGGCCACGCGCTGGCGCTGGCCGCCGGAGAGTTCGCTGGGCCGCTTGTTCTCCAGGCCGGTGAGGCGCGTGAGGTCGATCAGCTCGCCCACCACGCGCTTCTCTTCGGCCGGTGCGACGCCGCGAATGCGCAGGCCATAACCGATGTTGGCCGCCACGCTCATCTGCGGGAACAGCGCGTAGCTTTGGAACACCATGCCCACGCCGCGCTGCTCGACCGGCTTGTGCGTGACGTCCTGGTCGCCGAAGCGGATGCGGCCGCCGTCGTCGAGCGTTTCGAGCCCGGCGATCAAGCGCAGCAGCGTGGTCTTGCCGCAGCCCGAGGGGCCGAGCAGCGCGAGCACTTCGCCCGGCTCCACATGCAGGCTCGTGGGCTGCAGGCCGCGCGTGCCGTCGGCGTAGGTTTTGGCGACGTTGTCGATGTCGACCGGGATGCGTTCAAGTTCCATGGCGTTTCTGCAGGAGATGGGCGAGGGACTGCAAGCCCCACAGCACCGGGAGAATGACGATGAAGAAGACCAGCGTGTAGGCCGAGCCCACTTCCAGCCGCATCGAGGCGTAGCTGTCGGCCAGGCCGACGGGCAGCGTGCGGGTGAGCGGCGTGTGCAGCATCCAGGTCAGGTTGAATTCGCCGACCGAGAGCGTGAAGACCATCAGGCTGCCGGCAACGATCGCGGGGAACACGGCCGGCACCAGGATGCCCATGAAGCGCTGGCGGAAGCTCGCGCCCAGCGTGCGCGCCGCTTCCTCGAGTGCGACAAGATCGTGCCGCTGAAAGGCCGAGGCCACGGTGCGCACCATGAACGGCAGCGTGAAGATGATGTGCCCGACCAGGATGAAGGCGAAGCTCTGGCGGAAGGCGCTGATCTGCCCGTAGGCCAGGATCAGCGCCAGCGCGGTGGCCAGGCCCGGCACCGCGACCGGCAGCGTCAGCAGTTCCTCGAAGATGCGCGCGGCGCGCGAGCGGCTGCGGGCCAGCGCATAGGCACAGGGCACGCCGAGCGCGATGGTGCAAGCGACGCAGACCAGCGCCAGCGCGAGCGACCAGCCGACCGTGCCGCCGTAGACCTCCCAGACTTCGCCGAGCCAGCGCGTGGTAAGCCCGCTCTTCAGGCCGACGCTGTAGTTGTTGACCAGGCCGGCCATCACCGACAGCAGCATCGGCGAGATCATGAAGAAACTGACGAGCGCCGTGATCGCGAAGAGGAAGGGCGCTCGGGTGGTTGTGTGCGTTCGCATGCGTCCTCCGTTCAGCGCACCGCGGGGCTGCCGCCGAAGTGGCGTGCCACGAACAGCACCAGCCAGGTGACCACGCCGAGCGCGATCGACAGCGACGCTGCCAGCGCAAAATTCGCGTAGTTGGTGAACTCGTTGTAGATGGTGATCGGGATCACCTCGAACTTGCTGGCCAGCGTGAAGGCCGTGCCGAAGGCGCCCATCGAGGTCGCGAACAGGATGGCACCGCAGGCCAGCGTGGTCGGCGCCAGTTCGGGCAGCCACACGTCGCGCACCACGCGCAGCCGCGAGGCGCCGAGCGAACGCGCGGCTTCCTCCAGCTGCAGGTTCATCGATTCGGCCGCGGCCGCATAGGTCGCGATGGCGCGCGGCAGCGAGAAATACAGGTAGGCCAGGAACAGGCCGAGCAGGCCGTACGCGAAGGTGATGCGTTCGCCGGTGAGCGCATCCGAGATGTCGGCCACTACGCCCTGCCGACCGCCCAGCAGGATCACGAAGAAGCCGATGATCACGCCCGGGAAGGACAGCGGCAGCGTCAGCAGCGACAGCAGCACGCGCTTGCCGACGAAGTCGCGTCGCGCCAGGTACACGCCGACCGCGCCGCCGAGGATCAGCGTGGCCAGCGTCACGCCCAGCGACAGCAGCACCGTGTTGAGCATGCTCTGCAGGTAACGGCTGTCGGTGAGCACGGCGAAGTAGGTGGCCCAGCCTTTCTCTGCCGGCAGCGCCAGCAGTCGCAGCACCGGCAGCAGCCAGAACATCAGGAAGAAGGCGGCGGCCGGCGCTGCGCAGCCGAGCAGCAGCCAGCGCTGGCCGGACTTCAACGCACGTCCTTCAGGTAGCTGTCGGAGAAGGCGCGCTGCGCGGCGGCCATGCGGCCGTAGTCGACGGTCTTGGCGCGCTTGTACTCGGCGGCGGGCAGGAACTGGGCTTCGACGTCCTTGGGCATCGCGCCGGCACGCACCGGGCGCAGGTAGGCCTTGGCCCAGATCGCCTGGCCTTCATCGGACAGCACGAAGTCGAGCACCTTCTTGGCGTCGGCCGAATGGGGCGCGTTGGCCACCATGCTCATCACGTAGGGCACGACGACGGTGCCTTCGGTCGGGATCACGAAGGCGACGTTGGCCTTGTCCTTGTACTTGGCGCGGTAGGCGTTGAAGTCGTAGTCCAGCAGGATCGCGATCTCGCCCGACAGCACGCGCGCGTAGGAGGTCTGCTTGGGCACGATGGGTTCGTTCTTCTGCAGCGCCTTGAAGTAGTCGATGGCCGGGCCGAAGTTGTCGAGCGTGCCGCCGCGTGCTTCGTTGACCGCCACCGCGCCGACGTAGCCGACGAAAGCGGAGGCCGGGTCGAGGTAGCCGATCAGGCCCTTGTACTCGGGCTTGAGCAGGTCGGCCCACGACTTCGGAATCGGCTTGCCCTTGAGCGCGTCGACGTTGACCATGAAGCCGAGCGTGCCCGAGTGGATGCTGAACCAGTGGCCGGCCGGGTCCTTCAGGCCATCGGGGATGTCCTTCCAATTGGCGGGCTGGTAGGGGGCGACGACGCCGTCCTTCTGCGCCTGGATGGCGAAGGTGACGCCGAGGTAGGTCACGTCGGCCACCGGGCTGGCCTTTTCGGCGGTGAGCTGGGCCAGCGACTGGCCGGAGTTCTTGTTGTCCGGCGGCACGGTGACGCCGGTCTTGGCCTTGATGGCGCGCAACTGCGTGCCCCAGTCGGCCCATTCGGTCGGGCAGTTGTAGCAAATGGCGGTCTGCGCCATGGTGACGCTGGCGGCGGCCAGGCCGACTGCCAGCACGCCGAGGCGGGCAATGCGTTTCAGGGTGGGTGACATGGGAAAGCTCCTGGGTTGGAAGAGATCGTTGGGGAGAAAGGGACAGGGAGATCAGGGGGCCGCCGCCGCGCACGACTCGCCTTCGCGAAAGGCGTGCGGCAGCAGCAGGCTGGCGTCGGCGCTGGGCACGACGCCGTCGGCCAGCGCCTTCACCAGCAGTTCGACGCTGTGGCGGCCGATGTCGTGGTTGGGCTGCATCACGGTGCTCAGTGCGGGCGTCAGGTCCTGGCCGAGCGCGATGCCGTCGAAGCCGACCACGGCCAGGTCCTGCGGCACCCGCAGGCCGTCGAGCGATGCGGCGCGGATGCTGCGGATGGCCAGCAGGTCGTTCGAGCAGAAGAGGGCGGTGGGCCGCGGCGCCTGCGCGAGGTAATGGCGAAGGGCGTCGACCGCAGTCTCGACGAAGGGCACCTCCAGCACCGGCGGCGCTGTCAGGCCGGCCGCGTCCATGCCCTGCAGGTAACCGCGGTAGCGCTGCTGCGCCCGGTCGGATGCCGCCATGGTGCCGGTGACCATCGCGATGCGCCGGTGGCCCAGCCGCACCAGCCGCGCCACCACGTCGGCCGAGGCGCCTTCGCTGTCGACGGATACGCAGGGGTGCGATGCGTGCCTGTTGTAAGCCAGCACGTAAGGCACGGCGTTGGCCCGCAGGCGCTCGAGCGCCTGCGAGGTGGTCGGGTTCGACACCACCAGGATCATCCCGTCGACGTTGCCGGCGAGCAACTGGTTCACCGCGCGTTCTTCCTCGGCGAGCTGGTAATCGGTGGTCACCGGCACGATTGCGTAGCCGCCCGCCGCCGCCGTCTGAGCGATGCCCTGCAGGCATTCGGCGAAGGTCGGGTTCAGCAGCGTGGGCAGCACGACGCCCAGCACGCGGCTGCGCTGGGTACGCAGCGTGCGGGCGCTGGCATTGGCGATGTAGCCCAGCTCCGCTGCGACACGTTCGACCACCGCACGGGTGGCGGGCGCCACCTTGTCAGGGAAATTGAAGGCGCGCGACACCGTGGCGACGGAGACGCCGGCGCGTTGGGCAACGATCTGGATGTTCATCGGGGGCATCGGAGCGGCTTCATGTAATCGATTACATTGAACCGCAGCAGTGTGACGCCGTGATGACGGACTTGGAACCGAACTAACCCTGGTTGGCGACGGAGACGCAGCGCTCACAGGCCACAGAAGCACCAGTTAAAATGAGAGTCATTCGTATTTTCGAGACTTCATTTTCGCCGTTGCCATGTCCGCCGCCGCCTGCCAAGACGTTGAGACCCTCTACCGTGACCACCATGCGTGGCTGCACGCCTGGCTGGCCCGCAAACTCGGCAATCCCTTCGAAGCCTCGGACCTGACGCAGGACACCTTCGTCAATCTCATCACCAGCCGGCAGGCCGAGCGGCTGCAGGAGCCCCGCGCCTACCTCACAACGCTGGCCAAGCGGCTGCTCTACAACCGCTGGCGCCGCCGCGATTTGGAGCAAGCCTGGCTGGAGGCGCTGGCGACCTTGCCTGAAGATGCATCGCCCTCGCCGGAAGACTATGCGCTGGTGCGTGAAGCGGTGGAGGCCGTCGACCTGTGGCTGGCTGGCCTGGCACCCAAGGTGCGGCAGGCCTTCTTGCTGCGGCGGCTCGACGGCCTGAAGCATTCGGAGATCGCGCAGGAAATGAACGTCTCCCAGGCCTCGGTGGAGCGCTACCTCAAGCAGGCGCTGCTGCATCTGTGCACGCTGCCGGCCGGCACCGGCCATCGATGACGCAGGCCGTCCACGAAACGGCGCTCGCGCAGGCCATCGATTGGCATGTGCGCCTGGATGCCGACCAGGCCGGCGCCGAGACACGGCTGGCTTTCGACCGCTGGCTGCAGCAGGCGCCCATGCATCGGCAGGCCTGGTCGGCGCTGCAGTCGCGCCTGGAAGGGCTGGACGCGGAGCTGCTGCAGATCCGCCGGGCCGACGCGCCGGCCGGCGCCGCGAGCCGACAGGCGCTGCTGGCCCCGGTGCCGCGCGCCGCACAGCGCCGTCGCCTGTTGGCGAGCGGCTCCGGTGGGCTGCTGGCCGTGGCGCTGGCGGGCTGGCTGGTCGACCGGCAGACGCCCCTGGCCACGCTGAGCGCCGACCTGCGCACTGGCACCGGCCAGCGCCTGGTGCAGCGCCTGCTTGACGGCAGCGAGATCACGCTGGACGCGCGCTCCGCGGTGGACATCGCCTATGGCGAACGCCAGCGCCTGGTGCGGCTGCGCGAGGGTGCGATGGCGGTGCGCGTGGCATCCACTGACATCGATCGACCCTTCGTCGTGCAGAGCGCGCAAGGCACCGTGCGCGCACTCGGCACCCGCTTCATGGTGCGGCAGGGCGTCGACAGCAGCCTGGTGCACGTGATGGCGCACAGCGTGCGCCTGGCGCTGCCTTCGGGCGACGAACTCACACTGCGCGAAGGCGCCAGCGCGCGCATGGTGGACGGCGCCATCCAGCCCATGGAGGCCCCGGCCGTTGCGCCGGCCGGCTGGTCCGACGGCGTGATCCAGGTGAAGGACGCACCGCTGGGCGAGGTGATCGCTGCCCTGCGCCCCTACACCGCGGCGGTGATCCGCGTCAGCCCGGCCGCGGCGCGTCTGCGCATCTTCGGTGTCTTTGCGCTCGACCGGCCTGAAGCGACCTTGCAGACCCTGGTGGACACGCACCCCATCGACGTGCGGCGCTGGGGCGGCTGGCTGGTCAACGTGGACCTGCGGCCGCAGGCCTGACGCAGGACGAAAAGCGCGACTGAGGGGTTTTGGTGCGCTGGCGTGTCAAGAGGAATGCAGCGCTCGCAATTCCTCCGCATCCACCCCGTCAAGGACCTCATGGCATTCCTTTCTCGCGCCCTCGTTCGGCGCACTTTCCCATGCCCGCCGGGCGCCCTGTTGCCTATCGCCTTCGCGCTGTCGCTGGGCCATGCCCCGCTCGCCAGCGCACAGGCTTCGGCTGCGGCAGCTGCGACCGACACGGCCATGCAAGCCTGGAGCCTGCCCGCAGGCGCGCTGGACGACACCCTGACGCTCATCGCGCGCCAGGGCGGGCGCAGCATCAGCGCCAGTCCGGCGCTGCTGGCGGGCAAACGCGCACCGGCCATCCGTGGCAGCTTCACGGCTGAACAGGCCGCGCAGCAGGCGCTGGCCGGCAGCGGGCTGGTGCTGGGCCGCACCGAGAACGGCGCGCTCACCGTGCTGACGGGCGGCGTGCCTGCTGCGCTGGCGGCTGCCGCCACCGGGCCGACCTCCGGCACCACGCTGGCGGAAGTGCGGGTGGTCGCCGACGCCGATCGCGACGGCCCGTCCGAAGGCACCGGCAGCTATGTGCCGCGCGGTCCCACAGGCGTCGCCACCGGCCTGCCCCTGAGCCTGCGCGAGACGCCGCAGTCGGTCAGCGTGATCACCCGGCAGCGCATGGACGACCAGAACCTCCTGTCCATCAACGACGTGCTGGCGCGCACGCCGGGCATCTCCACCTCCGCGCTCGGCACCGAACGTTCCAACGCCAACGCGCGCGGCTACCCCATCAACAACTACCAACTCGACGGCGTCAGCACGCACACCGAATTCCTGGGCCTGGACGCACTGCCCGCGCAGGGCATCGCCGACATGGCGCTGTATGACCGCGTCGAGGTACTGCGTGGCGCCTCGGGGCTGACGACTGGCGCCGGCGACCCGTCGGGCATCGTGAACATGGTGCGCAAGAAGCCCACGGCGGAGTTCCAGGGCATCGCAGAACTCAGCGCCGGATCGTGGGGCAACAGGCGCGGTGTCATCGATCTTTCGTCGCCGCTGAACGCATCGGGCAGCGTGCGCGGACGCATGGTGGCGGTGCACCAGGAAGGCGACAGCTACATCGACTTCTACAGCCGCAAGAAGGACGTGCTGTACGGCGTGGTCGAAGCCGACCTCACCCGCAGCCTGAAGTTCACCGCCGGCATCGACCACCAGGAAAGCACATCGCGCGGATCGTCGGCCTACCTGGGCTTTCCGCTGATCAATGCGGCGGGGCAGCAGAACGCGTTCCCCGTGTCCTTCAGCACCGCCAGCCGCAACAACCGCTTCACGACCGACTCCGACCACGCCTTCGCGTCGCTGGAGCAGGCGTTCGACAGCGGCTGGAAACTCAAGCTCTCGGTGGACAAGCTGCGCTCGCGCCAGCGCGAAGAGGCGACGTACCTGGCCGTCGGCGAACTGTTCGATCCGGTCACCGGCGACGGCACGACGCTGAACAGCGAAGCGCGCAACTACCGGCTCGACAACAAGACCGTCGACCTGAAGCTCAGCGGTCCGTTCGAGCTGTTCGGCCGCCAGCATGAAGCCATGGTGGGCGTCGACTACACCGACTTCCGCAGCCTGACCTCGGGCAGCCTCGACATCAGCGGCCTGCGCAGACGGCCGGTCAACATCTACCGCTGGGACAACAGCGGCAGCCCCGTCTTCGGGCCGGACTTCGTCACCTTCGACAGCACGCGCAAGCAAAAGAGCCTCTACGGCGCCGGCCGCTTCGAGCTCACCGATCGGCTCAAGCTCATCGCCGGCGGCAAGCTGATGAACTTCGACAGCGACTACGTCACCGACACCACCGACGGCTACCACAGCAACTCGCCGATCAACGAGCGCCGCGTCTTCACGCCCTATGGCGGCCTCGTCTACGACCTGAGCCCGGCGCACACGCTGTACGCCAGCTTCGCGACCATCTATGCGCCGCAGAACGCACGCGACCGCAACGGCGCGCAACTGGACCCGACCGAGGGCAATACCTACGAAGCCGGCATCAAGAGCGCCTGGCTCGACGGCCGGCTGACCACCAGCGCCGCGGTCTACCAGATCCGCCAGGACAACGTGGCCGAGGCCGACAACGGCTACCTCGTGCCCGGCTCCAGCGACACCGCCTCGCGCGCCATCAAGGGCGTGAAGACGCAGGGCATCGATCTGGAGATCAACGGCACCCTGGCGCGCGGCTGGAACGTGTCGGCGTCGTACAACTACAGCCAGTCGAAGGATGCGACCGGCGCGCGGACCAACACGACCTTCCCCAAGCAGATGGCCCGCGTGTGGACCACCTGGCGCGCGCCGGGCGACTGGAGCCGCCTGACGCTGGGCGGCGGTGTGGATTGGAACAGCGGCATGTACTACGACATCGACGCCTGGCAGATCAACCGCACGGTCAGGGTGAGCCAGAAAGCCTATGCCGTGGCCGGCCTGATGGCGCGCTACGACGTGAACGACCGCCTGTCGGTCACGCTGAACGTGCACAACGTCTTCGACCGCAAGTACATCGCCGCGATGTCGGGCTGGTGGAATTCGGGCATGTACGGCGCGCCGCGCAGCGCGCAGGTGACGGCGCGGTACAAGTTCTGAACCGGTCCGAATCAATGCTGGTCTATTGAGAATCATTCTCATGACCGGCTATGATGCCGGCTCCATGAATCCTGCCACGCCGTCGACCAGCGTTCTCCTCTCCGCCTTCGAGCAGCACTACGCCGAACTGGTCCGCTACATCGCGCGACGCACCGGCAGCGTGGAAGAGGCGCGTGGCCTGGCGCACGACACCTGGTTGCGCATCGCCGAGCGCGAGGCCGACAACGATATGCCCCTGGCCGACCCGCGGGCGTACCTGTTCACCATCTCGCACAACGTGGCGATGAACCACCTGCGGCGCGGCAACTGGCTGCAGGGCTACCTGGCCGAATGCGGCGCCATCGACGGCACCTCGCCGGCCCAGGCGCCCGACGTGGCCGAGAGCGCGATGTACCGCCAGGCCGTGGCCAGCGTCGACGCCGCGCTGCGGAGTCTCTCGCCCCGGGTGCGCGACACCTATCTCGCGCATGGCCTGCATGGCGAGAAGCAGGTCGACATCGCCGAGCGCCTGGGCGTGTCGATCGACACCGTCAAGCGCGACATCGCGCAGGCCACGCGCTGCATCGAGGACGCGCTGCATGCCTGGCGGCACACGCCCAAGACAAGCAGTTTGGGCGTATCCGCAGCCGGGCGCACGGGCCGCCGCAAGTCGCTGGCCGCGCTGCTCGGCGTGTTCGCCGTGGGCGTGAGCGGCACGGCCGTGTGGCAGCACCTGCAGCGCGAAGCCCTGCGCTACCAGACGACGCTGGCGACGCTGCGCGGCCGGTTGCTGCAGCGCAGCCTGCCCGACGGATCGGAAGTCATGCTCGATGCGCAGAGCCGCCTCGACGTGGACTACACGGCCGCGCGCCGCCTCACGCGGCTGCACGAAGGCGCGGCCTTCTTCTCGGTGCAGCGCGATGAGGCGCGTCCCTTCGTCGTGCAGGCGCTCGGCGTCGAGGTCACCGTGCTCGGCACGCGCTTCGGCGTGGAGATCGACGGCGGTGGAGGCGTCGTCGTGCAGGTCGAGTCCGGCCGGGTGCGCGTCGATGCCGAAGGGCAGCGCGCCGAGCTGGGCGCCGGCCAGAGTCTGCGGATCGTCGACGGCGAACGCGTGCTGACGACCGTCGCCCACCCGGCCGCGTGGCGCCAGGGCGAACTGATGTTCGACGCCGTGCCCCTGGCCGATGCGGTGGGCCGGATGGCGCGTTATGCGCAGACCGAGCTGCGCGTGGCACCCGCGGCCGCACGCTTGCCGATCAGCGGCAAGGTGCGCGTGGCGGATGCGCAGAGCTGGCTGGCGTCGTTGCCGAGCGTGCTGCCGGTGCGCATCGACAGGCGGCAGGACGGGAGCATCGACATCGCGCGCCGGTAGCGGCACAAAAAGTCTGCCCGTTTTTTCCGCCTCGTGGGTCTAACAGGTTGTGAACCCGAAACAACCAACCAAGGTCCCCGTCATGCAGAAAAAACGCCAGGCTCGCCGCAGCGCAACGGCACGCGCCATCGCATCCCTCGGCTTTGCGCTGTACCTCCAGTCCACGCTGGCCCAGAACATCGCCTTCGACATTCCCGCCCAGCCGCTGGCGTCCGCGCTGAAGGCGCTGGCCGACCAGTCCGGCCTGCAGCTCGCGTTCTCGCCCGCGCAAGTGCAGGGCAAGCAGGCACGCCGCCTGCAGGGCACGCGCGATGCACGCAGCGCGTTGAACGAACTGCTGCAGGGTTCGGGCCTGCAGGGCCGCGTGGAGGGCACGACGCTGACGATCCAGCCGGCACCCGCGGGCGCCGGCTCGGGCGACGCGACCCTGCCGTCGGTCACCGTGAGTGCACCGGCCGATCGCAGCGGGACCACCGAGGGCACCGGCTCGTACACCACGCGCGCGACCTCGGCCGCGACCGGGCTCGCGCTGTCGATCAAGGACACGCCGCAGTCCGTCAGCGTCGTCACGCAGCAGCGCATGGAAGACCAGCACCTGCAGAGCCTGACCGAGGTGATGGCCAACACCACGGGCATCTCGGCCAGCATCAACGACGGCAAGCGCATGACGTACTTTTCGCGCGGCTTCTCGATCACCAACTACCAGTACGACGGCATTCCCACGGCCGGTACGTCGAACTGGTATGCCGGCGAAAGCGAACTCGACGCCGCGCTGTACGACCGGGTGGAGGTGGTTCGCGGCGCGACCGGGCTGCTGACGGGCGCGGGCAACCCGGCCGCGTCGATCAACCTGGTGCGCAAACACGCCGACAGCAAGGTGTTCACGGGCGAAGTCTCGCTGGGCGCGGGCTCGTGGAACAACTACCGGAGCTCGGTCGACCTCAGCACGCCCATCACGGCCGACGGCCGCATCCGGGGCCGCGTCGTGGCCGCCTACCAGGACGCGGATTCCTACGTGAAGCTCAACAGCGTGAAGAAGAAGGTGTTCTACGCGGTCGTGGATGCGGACCTCACGCCATCGACCAAGCTGAGCATCGGCGCTGACTACCAGGACAACGACCCTAAGGGCACGCCGTGGGGCGGCTTCCCGATGTGGTTCGGCGACGGCAGCCGCACCCGCTGGAGCCGCTCCGCCACGCCCGCGGCCGCCTGGTCGTACTGGGCCACGCAGACCGAGACGGCCTTCGCCACGCTCGAGCACCGTTTCGACAACGACTGGAAGGCCAACGTGGGCTTCACCCATAGCAAGCAGTCGCTCGACACCAAGCTCCTGTTTCTCACTGGCTGGCCCGACCGGACGACCGGCCTGGGCATGAATGCGATCGGCAGCATCTACAACGGCTACCGCGAGCAGGACAGCCTCACGGCGCAGGTCAGCGGCCCGGTCGAGTGGCTGGGTCGCAAGCACGAGCTCACCTTCGGCCTGCTGAACAGCGAGCAGAAGTACCGCTACGACTATCGCCGGGCGCAGGACCTGGCACCCGTGGTGTTTCTCGACGGCTGGGCCGGTGCCGGTTCGTACCCCGAGCCGAACTGGGGCGACGTCATGACCCTGGATCAGGGCAAGGTCACGCAACGCGGCTTCTATGGCGCGGGGCGCTTTTCGCTCGGCGACCGCGTGAACCTGATCATCGGCGGCCGCTACAGCACCTGGCGCGACCAGAACGTGGACTACCTGCGCGACGACAAGAAGTTCATCCCCTATGCGGGACTGACCTTCGACCTGACCCCGAACACCACCGCCTATGCCAGCTACACCGGCATCTTCGATCCGCAGGACGCGCGCGACCGTGCCGGGCGCTACCTCGATCCGATCGAAGGCAAGAACTTCGAGCTCGGCATCAAGAACAGCCTGTATGGCGGCCGGCTCAACACCTCGCTGGCGGTGTTCAGGATCCAGCAGGACAACCTGGCCCAGGCCGATGGCGACTTCACCATTCCCGATGGGCTCGACCAGGCCTATTACGGCGCGAAGGGCGTCGAGAGCATCGGCATCGATGCCGAGGTGTCGGGCGAAGTCCTGCCGGGCTGGAACGTGTTCGGCGGGTTCACGCACTACACGGCCAAGGACGCGTTCGACGTGACCGTGAACACCAACCAGCCGCGAACGTTGTTGCGGCTCTTCACCAGCTATCGCCTGTCGGGCGACTGGAACAAATTGACCCTGGGCGGCGGCGTCAACTGGCAGAGCAGCAACTACACGATTGCGAACGGTCCCAACGGGCAGGAACGTGTGCAGCAGAACGCCTATGCGCTGGTCGGCCTGATGGCGCGCTGGCAGTTCGATCCGCGCCTGTCGTTGCAGGTCAATGTGAACAACGTCTTCGACAAGACCTACTACAGCCAGATCGGCTACTACAGCCATGGCGCTTGGGGCGCACCGCGCAGCGTGATGGCGACGCTCAGCTACAAGTTCTGACGGGCTGACACTGACGCGCACGGGACCTCGACGGCCTTGTTTTGCTGCGCCTCCCACGCGCGTGCGCTACGTCGCGATGAGAATGATTCTCTTTTGTGACGCTATCATCCATGCGCCATGGACCTGTCCGCCTCCTTTTCGCGCACCCTGCTTGCCGGTTTCGGCGCCGCCTATGCCGACCTGCTGCGCGTGACCACGCGCAGCACCGGCAACCGGGAAGATGCGCGAGAGCTGGTGCACGACACCTGGCTGCGGCTGGCCGAACATGCCGATGGCGCGACGGGCGAGGGCGCCACGCCCGCGGATGGCGCACCCGCACCGCGCGAAGTGGCGGCCTACCTCACGACGATGGCGCAGAACCTGTCAATCGACTATTTGCGGCGCGGCCAGCGGCATGCGCGCCATGTGCGCGACGAGACGGTGCAGGTCGAGCTCGCGGCACCGCATGTGCCCGACGTGGCCGAGTCAGTGATGTACGCCCAGGCACTCGCCGCTTTGCAGGCCGCGCTCGCAAAGCTGCCGGAGCGTGCGCGTGCCGTCTTCGTCGCGCACCGCTTGCATGGCGAGAAGCAACCGCTGATCGCCGAGCGGCTGGGTGTGTCGGTGAACACCGTGGAGCGTGACCTGATTCAAGCCAGTGCCTGCATCGAGGACGCGCTGCACCGCTGGCGTGGCACCGCGCCCGGCCGCATGCAACCGACCTCGGGAGGTCGTCGCCGCAGCCTGGGCGCACTGCTCGGCCTGGCCGGGCTCGGTGCCGGTGGCACGCTCGCCTGGCAGCAGTGGGGCGTCTACCGCGACACCCACGTCCAATGGTCGCTGGCCGCGCTCAGCCAGCGCGCGCAGTTCATGCGCTACACGCTCGCCGATGGCTCGGCGATGCAGCTCGATGCGCTGAGTCAGGCCGAGGTGCGCTACTACGCGGGCCGGCGCGTGGTGCAACTGTCGCGCGGCGCGGCCTTCTTCAGCGTGGTGCGCGACGAGGCGCGCCCCTTCATCGTGGAAGCTGGCGCCGTGCGCGTGACGGTGCTGGGCACGCGCTTCGGCGTCGAGCGGCTCGGGCCGGAAGCCGGCGATGCGGTGCTGGTACAGGTCGAGTCCGGGCGCGTGCGCGTCGAGGCACCCGGCATGTCGCCGCGCGTGCTCGGCGCGGGCGAGGGCCTGCGCCTGTCCGCAGACGGAAAAGCCACGCCGACCGCTGGCCAGGCCGCGTCGTGGCGCGAGGGCGAGCTGGTGTTCGAGGACGCCCCGCTGGGCCAGGCGTTGGCACGCCTCTCACGCTACACCCGCGCCGATCTGCAGGCCACGCCGGGTGCGGCTCGCCTGCCCCTGAGCGGGCGCGTGCGCATCGCGCAGGCCGGTGCCTGGCTCGATGCGCTGCCGCGGGCGATGCCGGTGCAGCTTCAGCGGCGGGCTGGTGGCGACGTGCGCGTCGCCTTGCAGGGCGAGTGATCGGCAGGTGAGCGGCAGCGCTTTGCCGCATTTATTTTTCAGGACTTCGGCGGCCCGCTCGTCAAACAGGTTGAAGCCAACCAACCTGATGAGGACGACCTTTCATGCAATCGATCCAGAAGATGCCCGCACGCAGTGCTATCGCCCATGCCGCGGCCTGCCTGGTGCTGGCCCTGCAGATGCAGGCCGCCATGGCGCAGAGCGCGAACTTCGACATCCCGGCACAGCCGCTGGCCACCGCGCTGAACCAGTTCGCACGGCAGGCGGGACTGCAGCTGGTCTTCACGCCGGCGCTGGCGCAGGACAGGCAGTCCCCGCGCATCGCCGGCACGCAGGACGTGCGGCAGGCGCTGGATGCACTGCTGCGCGGCAGCGGCCTGCACGGGCAGGTCGAGGGCGGCACGCTGACGGTGCAGTCGGCCGCGACTTTGCAGGGCACGCTGGCCGAGGTGCGCGTCGAAGCCAGTCGCGTCGATGACGGCCGCACCGAAGGCTCGGGCGCGTACACCGCGACTTCGGCCCGTGCCGCGACCGGCCTCGCGCTGTCCTCGCGCGAAACACCGCAATCGATCAGCGTGATCACGCGCCAGCGCATGGACGACCAGAACCTGCACACGCTCGACGAGGCGCTCGAATCCACCACGGGCATCACGACCTTCCAGAGCCCTTCGGGCGGAAAGTATTACTACTCCCGCGGCTTCCAGTTCAGCACCTTCCAGTACGACGGCGTGCCGCTGGAGCGATCGTCGTACGCTGTCGGCAGCGGCTTCACCAGCGACACCAGCTACTACGACCGCGTCGAGGTGCTGCGCGGACCGGCCGGTCTGTTGCAGGGCGCCGGCAGCCCCGGCGGCACGCTCAATCTCGTGCGCAAGCGTCCCCAGGCCGAGAAGACCCTTTCGGTTTCCACCAGCGTGGGTTCGTGGAACAACTACCGCGCGAGTGTCGACGCAGGCGGCCCGCTCAACGAAGACGGCAGCCTTCGCGGGCGCGCATCGTTCACTCGCGAAGACCGGCACTACTTCTACGACACCGCCAACAGCAAGAAGAACGTTCTCTACGGCGTTCTCGAGTACGACCTCGCGCCCGCCACCACGCTGTCGGCGGGCGCGAGCTGGGAAGACCTCGATGCATTGCCATACTGGGGCGGGCTGCCGCGCAACACCGACGGCAGCGCGGTCGACGTGCGCCGTTCGACCTTCACCGGCGCGAACTGGAATCGCTGGAAGAACCGGCAGGGCACGGTATTCGCCGACCTGACGCATCGCGTGGACGAGCGATGGACGCTGAAGGTTGCCGCGATGGTGCTGAAGGAGAGCAACGACATGCTCTATTCGTTCGGCCGCGGTGCTGTGAATCCCGCAACCGGCGCAGGCATGATGTCGCGCGCCTATCTGTACGACTTCGAGAGCACGAACAAGGGCATCGACGTTCATCTTGACGGCAAGTTCGCCGCGGCGGGCAGGCAGCACGACGTGGTGATCGGCGCCAACGCCAGCCGCCTGACCACCGACGATCTTGCGGCCGGTCTGCTCAACCTGGGCGGCATGAACATCTACGACCCGGTGTCGCCACGCCAGCCGACGACGGCGGAGCTGATGAACACCTCGTACACGGCCTATTCGCAGCGCACTGTCAAACAGACCGGCGTGTATGGCGTCACGCGGCTGAAGCTGGCGGACCCGCTCACGCTGGTGCTGGGCACGCGCGTGAGCAACTACCGCTACGAGTTCGATTCACGTCGGCATCTCTCGGGCCTGCAGAGCAACACGCGCATGGAGGCCAAGAACGAGGTCACCCCCTACGGCGGCGTGATCTACGAGCTGAACGGGCAGTGGTCGGCGTACGCGAGCTATGCCGACGTCTTCGAGCCGCAGTCGGCGCTCAATGTGTCCGGCGGACTGCTCAAGCCGATCAAGGGCAGCAACTACGAAGTCGGCCTGAAGGGAGAGCACTTCGGCGGAAAACTGAACACCGCGTTGGCGCTGTTCCGCATCGACCAAGTCCACCGTGCACAGGTCGACTATCAGTCGGACATGAGCTGCGACGGCTGGTACTGCTCCGTCGCCTCCGGCAAGGTGCGCAGCCAGGGCATCGATGCCGAGATCAGCGGCGAGGTGGCGCGTGGGCTTCAGATTTTTGCCGGCTACACCTACACCGACAACACGTACCGCAGCAATCCGGAAGATCCGACCCAGGTGGGCCAGACCTTCAACAGCTACACGCCCCGCCATCTGTTGCGCGTGGCTGCGGACTATCGCTTGCCGGCCGAGTTCAATGCCTGGAGCGTCGGCGGCGGCGTGAGCATCCAGAGCGAGAACCATCACACCAACTACGGTGGCACCGGCGGCGTGGCGCGCATCTCCCAGCCGGGCTACGCGCTCTGGAATGCACGGATCGGCTATCGGATCGACAAGCGATGGACGGTGGCGCTCAACATCAACAACCTGCTCGACAAACGCTACTACAACACCATCGGCTGGCTGTACGCCGACAGCCATTTCGGGGAGCCGCGCAATGCGATGCTGACGCTGCGCGGCACTTTCTGATGCTGCTCTCTCATCGGCAGCAGGCGTCCGTGCTTTCAACCGTTACACGGCAGGATGACCCTTTTTCCGATCTCGTTGGTCATGTATCAGGAGAGGCGCTTTTTCATGCGCCTTGCCTGACCATCACCCCGATGTCTTCTTCTTCAACGCCCGCCCACCCGGGCCTGCTCGTCCTGTCCCGCCTCGCGGCTGCCGTGTTCGGCGGCTACGCGCTGGCCGCTGCCGCGGCCGTGTTCCTCGGCGCTGTGCTGCCGTCCGCGCGCGCCGACGCGGTGCTGGCGGGCATGCAGTTGAGTTTCGTCGTGCACACGCTGGCCGTGATCTGGGCTTTTTCTCCGGTGTCGCCGGCGCGCGTCTGGGCCGGGCTGCTGGTGCCCGCGGCCGTGTTGGTGGCCTGCGGCTGGTTGTGGGTCCGATGAGCAAGTCCAAAACCAGGGCCGTGCACAAGGCGATTCGCAAGAAGGCCACGGGCAGCGGCGCGGGCGAGGGCGGCTTCCGGCAGGCGCAGGCCTGGCTGCACACCTGGTGCGGCCTGTGGTTCTCGTGGCTGCTGTTCGCGGTGTTCCTGACCGGCACGCTGGCGGTGTTCGACGAGCCGATCTCGCACTGGATGACGCCTGAGCACCATGCCGAGGAAGCGGCTGCCGCCGCTGCGCCGAGGCCCGCCACGGCCGACCGCGCGCAGCGCCTGGCCTGGGGCGCGGCCTACATGGCCGAGCATCATCCCAACGCCCCCATGTGGGAGCTTTGGCCTTCCGACGCGCAGGGCGGTGGCGAACTGCAGACGTTCTGGATGGATGCCAACCAGCAATTCGCTTCCGCCAAGCTCGACCCGGCCAGTGGCAGGGCGCTCGCTGAATCGCCAGCCATGCCGGTGCGCGGCACGCAGGCCGGCCACCACTTCGTCGACTTCCACTACGAACTGCATGCAGGCGCCGTCGGCCTGTGGATCGTGGGCATCGCCGCGCTGGCGATGCTGGTGGCGATGGTCTCGGGCGTGATCACGCACAAGCGCATCTTCAAGGACTTCTTCACCTTCCGGCCGAAGAAGGGTCAGCGCAGCTGGCTCGATGCGCACAACGCGGTCGCGGTGCTCACGCTGCCGTTCCAATTGATGATCGCCTACACCGGCATCGTGATCTCGGGCATGACCTTCATGCCGGCGGGCAAGCTGGCGCTCTACGGCACCGACCAGACGGCGCAGCAGCAGTTCATGGCCGACCTCAATGGCGGCAAGCCCGCGCGCAGCGGGCGTGCGATGCCGCTGCCCGATCTCGAAGCCTTCGCCGCGCGCGGGCAGGCGCTCATGGGCCAGCCGGTGCGCGCGGTGGTGATCGACCATCCGGGCGACGCCGCAGCGCGCATCGGTGTCTACGGCTGGAACGGCGAGGCCGACGCGCTGCACCGGTTGAGCCCGACCACCGGCATGGCCGCATTCTCGGCGGCCACCGGCGAGCTGCTGCAACTGCGCCTGCCGGGCACGGCCGATGGCGGCACCGCGTCGCTCGCGCAGTCGGCGATGGGCGGCCTGCACATGGCGAGCTTCGGCGGCTGGGCTGTGAAGTGGCTCTACTTTCTTTGCGGCCTGGCCGGCACCGCGATGATGGGCACGGGCGCGATCCTGTTCATGGTCAAGCGCCGGGGCAAGCACGGGAGGGAGTTCGGCGGCGCGACGGCGCGCGTGTACCGGCTGATCGAGGGGCTCAACGTCGCCGCCATCGCCGGGCTGGCCATCGCCTGCATCGGCTACCTCTGGGCCAACCGCCTGGTGCCGCTGGGCATCACGCAGCGCGCCGACTGGGAACTGCGCGTGTTCTTTGGGCTGTGGCTGCTGGCGCTGGTGCATGCGCTCGTGCGCAAGCCAGCCCATGCATGGCGCGAGCAACTCGGGCTGCAGGCCGCGCTGTGTCTGCTGCTGCCCGTCTTGAACTTCGCCACCACGGGCGACCATCCGTGGGCGCAATGGCTGCGGGGCGATTGGGAGAGCGCGGGTGTCGAGGGCGTGGCGATGGCCTTCGGCCTCGCGGCGGCGGGTGCCGTGCGCGCGCTGCGCCGACGCGCGCGGCAGGGTGCCATGCACGCGTCGAAGAAAGCCGTGCATGCCACGGCCACCCCTGCGGAGACTTTGCCTTGACCGCCATGAACACCCTCGTCGCGTCGGTGCTCGCGCTGGCGCTGGCCTTCGCCGGCATGGCCGCGCTGAGCAGTGCGATGGACCGCCACTACGAGCAACTCACACGACGGCGCGAGACCCCGCGCCTGCTGCGCATGGGACTGCGCGCCCTGGGCAGTCTGCTGATCACGCTCGCGCTGGCGCCTTGCCTGATCGCCTGGGGCGGCAGCGTGGGCGTCGTGGTGTGGCTGGGTTTCCTCAGCGCCGGTGCGCTGTGCGTGGCGCTGCTGCTGGCCTGGCTCTCCGTTGTCTGAGCCACCACTCAGGGCGGTGTCAAACCTTTTCCAAAAACCGATTCTTCCGAGGTTCATCCGCTCATGACGTTCCCGTTCTCGTTCCGCCTTCAAGCACTGTCTCGCACGCTGTCGCTGGCCGCTGCGCTGTTGTCCATCGCCGGTGCCGCGCAGGCGCAATACCTCTGGCTGCAGCGCGAGGGGCCGGTGGTCGAGGCGCGCATGGGCGAGCTCGGCAAAGTCAGCCAGCCCCTGGCGGGTCTGGTCGCGCCGCGTGCCTTCCTGGCCGATGGCAAGGACCTGCCGCTGACGGCCGAAACCGAGCGCCTGGCGATCTCCGTACCGGCCACACCGTCGCAAACCGGCGACCTGCGCGTCGTTACCACCCGCGTCGACAACGCTTCGGGCACACCCGCCCTCATCCACTACCAGGCCAGGTTCGGCCGTACCGAAACCAAGGCGGTGAACGACCTGGAGCTGGTGCCGACCGAGCCCAACGGCAACACCTTCAAGCTGGTGTGGAAGGGCAACACCGTGCCTGCGTCGCAGGTCAACGTCGACACGTCCGAGGGCTGGCGCCGCGTGCTCAAGCCGGCCAAGGACGGCACGGTCACGCTCGGCACGCCGTTCCCCGGCCTGTACCTGCTAGAGGTGACGGCGAAGGTGAACGGCGCCACCACGGTCGATGGCAAGAAATACGAAGACGTGCGCCACACCGCCACGCTGAGCTTCGAGGTGGCGCGCTGATGGCGGTTCGTGCGGCCCGTGGCTGGCGTGTGCCGCTGATCCTGGTGGCCATCGCCGTGGCGGCTGCCGTGCTCTGGTGGTGGCAGGCGCGGCCCACGGTGGTCTACCAGACGCAGGCCATCACGCGCGGCGACGTCGAGGCGACTGTCACGGCCATCGGCACGCTGCAGCCGCGCAGTTATGTCGACGTGGGCGCGCAGGTGTCGGGGTTGATCCAGCGCCTGCCGGTGGCACCCGGCAGCGTGGTGAAGAAGGGGCAGCTGCTGGTCGAAATCGACCCCAGCGTGCAGCAGGCCACGGTCGATGCCGGCCGCGCGGCGCTCGCCGGCCTGCGGGCGCAGCGCACCGACCAGCAGGCGCAGCAACGGTTGGCCGTGCAGCAGCTCGCGCGCCAGCAGCAGATGGCCGCCGAGGGCGCCACGCGCAGCGAAGATCTGCAGACGGCCGAGGCCACGCTGGCTTCGACCGCCGCCAAGGTCGCGCACCTCGACGCGCAGATCGCGCAGACCCAGGCCACGCAGCGCGCCGAAGAAGCGCGGCTCGGCTACACGCGCATCTTCGCGCCGATGGCGGGCACGGTGGTGTCGGTGGAGGCGCGCGAGGGCCAGACCCTCAACGCCACCTACCAGACGCCGAACATCCTGCGCATCGCCGACCTGTCGGCGATGACGGTGTGGACCGAGGTCAGCGAGGCCGACGTGCGCCGGGTGAAGGCCGGGCTGCCGGTCTACTTCACCACGCTCGGCGGCCTCGACGGCGCCGCGCCGCGCCGCTGGACAGCCCGCGTGCGCCAGGTGCTGCCTGCGCCACCCGTGCCCGAGGGCCAGGCCGGCGGCAAGGCCGCGGCCGGGTCGGCGCCCGGTGCGGCGAAGGCGGTGGTCTACACGGTGCTGTTCGACGTCGACAACACCGACGGTGAGCTGATGCCGCAGATGACGGCGCAGGTCGGCTTCGTCACCGCGCAGGCCCAGGGCGTGATCGCGGTGCCGCTGGCTGCGCTCACCGCGGTCGAAGGCGAGCAGGGCGCGTACACCGCGCGCGTGCTCGGCGCCGCCGGCAAGCCCGCCGTGCGGCCGGTCCGCGTGGGCATCCGCAGCCGGCACCTGGCCGAAGTGCGAGAGGGCCTGGCCGAGGGCGACCGGCTGGTCGTCGGCGAGAAGCCGGTCGAGGGCGTGCGATGGATCCAGTGGTGAGCGGGGCCGTGCCCTTGATTTCGCTGCGCGGGATCCGCAAGCGCTACGGCGGCAACGGCGGCCAGCCGCAGGTCGAGGTGCTGCGCGGCGTCGATCTCGACATCCACGCCGGTGAGTTCGTCGCGGTGGTCGGCACGTCGGGCTCGGGCAAGTCCACGTTGATGAACCTGCTCGGCTGCCTGGACCGCCCGAGCGACGGCAGTTACCACTTCGACGGCCACGACGTGGCCACGCTCGGCGCCGACGAACTGGCCTGGCTGCGGCGCGAGGCCTTCGGCTTCGTGTTCCAGGGCTACCACCTGATCGCGAGCGAATCGGCGCGCGAGAACGTCGAGGTGCCGGCCATCTACGCCGGCCTGCCCGCGACCGAGCGCGCGCAACGTGCGGCCGCGCTGCTCGGCCGGCTGGGCCTGCCCGACAAGCTCGAGAACCGGCCGAACCAGCTGTCCGGCGGGCAGCAGCAGCGCGTGTCGATCGCACGCGCGCTCATGAACGGCGGACGCATCATCCTGGCCGACGAACCCACCGGCGCGCTCGATTCGAAGAGCGGTGCCGAGGTGATGGCGTTGCTGCGCGAGCTGGCCGACGCCGGCCACACGGTCATCGTCATCACGCACGACCGCGAAGTGGCTGCGCAGGCGCGCCGCGTGATCGAGATCCGCGACGGCGAGATCGTCGGCGACAGCGCGCAGGGTGCAGCGCCGATCCTGTCGGAGCGCACACTGCCGCCGCTCGACATGGCCGATGCCGCGAAGGCTGGTGGTGCGTCGTTGGTAACCGACATTCGCGAGGCCGCCCGCACCGCCTGGCGCGGCATGCGCCTGAACCGCGCCCGCACCGGCCTCACGCTGCTGGGTATCGTCATCGGCGTGGCCTCGGTCATCGTGATGCTGGCCATCGGCGAGGGCGCGCGCCAGCGCGTGGTGCAGCAGATGGGCACCATGGGCACGGCCATCCTGTACCTCGGCAGTCGGCCGCCGCCCACCGGCGGGCCCACCGGATCGCTCACCCCCGAGGACCTGGAAGCGCTCGCCGCGCTGCCCGAAATTCGCCGCGTGCTGCCGGTCATCGGCGACCCGATCACCGTGCGCCACGGCAGCGCCGACCGCCTGATCTACGTCTTCGCATCCAGCGAGGAGATGCCGCTGGTGCACCGCTGGCCGGTGGCGCTCGGCCGTTACTACACCGACGCCGAAGACCGCGACCTCGCGCCGCTGGTCGTGCTCGGCCACAAGGCGCATCGCCACTTCTTTGCCGACACGCCCAATCCATTGGGCAAGCAACTGCTGATCGGAAATTCGCCCTTCGAAGTGATCGGCGTGATGGCCGAACGCGGCGCCGACTCGGGCGCGCAGGACTACGACGACATGGTCTTCATTCCCTACCACGCCGGCCGCGCCCGGGTCTACCAGGTGCAGACGCAGCCCGACTACGTGGTGGTCGAGGCCGCGTCGTCGGCCGACGTGCTGCCGGCAGAGCGCGCCATGAAGGCGCTGCTGCTGTCGCGCCATGGCCGCGAGGACTTCGCCATCGGCAACGCCGGCGCACGCCTGCAGGCCGAGGCCGCCACGCGCCAGAGCATGACCGTCATGCTGGGCCTGATCGCCGCCGTGTCGCTGGTGGTCGGCGGCATCGGCGTGATGAACGTGATGCTGATGACGGTGCGCGAACGCACGCGCGAGATCGGCATCCGCATGGCGACCGGCGCCCGCCAGCGTGACATCCTGCGGCAGTTCCTGACCGAGGCCGTGCTGGTGACCGTGACCGGCGGCGCGATGGGCGTGGCGCTGGGCGTGCTCATCGCCGCGGTGCTGATCGCCGTGCAGGTGCCAGTGGTGCTGTCGGTGTCGGCCATGGCCGGCGCGTTCCTGTGCGCCGTCGCCACCGGGCTGGTGTTCGGCTACACACCGGCTCGAACCGCGGCGCGGCTCGATCCGGTCGTGGCACTGGCGGGGGAATGAAGCGCATGCGAAGAACCTTCATCGCCATCGCTGCCAGCCTGCTGCTTGCTGCCTGCATGACGCCGCTGCCACTGCCAACAGATCCAGCGGCGCCGGCATTGCCGGCGCGATGGCAGGCCATCTCCGAAGACCCCACGGACTGCACCGCGTGCAGCGGCTGGCAGGCCTTCGGCAGCGCGGAACTCCAGGCGCTGACCGCGCAGGCCTTGGCGCAGAACCTCGACATCGCCGTCGCCGCAGCGCGCGTGGCGCAGGCCGATGCTGCGGCACGCATCGCTGGCGCTGCGCTGCTGCCATCGGTCACGGCGCAGGCCGACGCGGGGCGGCAGGGCCGGCTGGGCGGCGACGCCGTCGTCACCGGCCGCAACCTGGGCGCAGGCCTCGGCGCACAGTACGAGATCGACTTCTGGGGCCGTCACCGCGCGGCCCGCGACAGCGCACGCCACGGCCTGCAGGCCAGCGTGTTCGATCGCGACACGGTGCGGCTCGCGCTGGTCGCCGGCGTGGCTTCGACCTGGTTGCAGGCCGTGGCCGCCACCGAGCGCAGCGACATCGCGCGCTTGAACCTGTCGCGCGCCGAGCGCGTGCTGGCGCTGGTCGAATCCCGCGAGCGCGCCGGGGCGGCCACGCCGCTCGAACTGGCCCAGCAGCGCGGACTCGTGGCGAACCAGGCGCGTGGACTGGCGGCGTTGCGGCAACAGGCCGTGGATGCACGCACGGCGCTGGCCGTGCTGCTCGGCGAAACGCAGGCGCGCAGGCTGCGCACCACGTCGCTGGCCGCCCTCGCGCCACCGCTGCTCGGCGCTGGCCTGCCGTCCGAACTGCTGGCGCGCCGGCCCGACATCGCGGCCGCCGAAGCCCGGCTGGCCGCGGCCGACGCCGACGTGGCCGCCGCGCGGGCGGCCATGCTGCCGCGCGTGACACTCGGCGGCAGCGTCGGCTATGCGAGCGACAGGGTGCGCTCGCTGTTCGACAACCCGCTCTACAGCCTGGCGGCCGGCCTGGCCGCGCCGGTGTTCGACGCCGGCCGGCTCGCCGCCGAAACCGACCAGGCCCGTGCGCGCCACGCCGAACTGCTGGCCCAATACCACCAGGTCATCGTCGCGGCCTTCGGCGATGTCGAAGTAGCGCTGAACGCGGTGGACGGCAGCCAGGCACAAGCCGAAGCCCAGGCCGAGGAACTGCAGCAAGCCGGTCGCGCCGCAACGCTGGCCGAAGCCCGCTACCGGGCCGGTGCCGAGACGCTGCTCACCCTGCTCGACGCGCAACGCACGCTCTACGCCGCGCAGGATGAAGCCGTGCAGGCGCGGCTCGCGCAGCTGCAGGCGGGCGTGGACTTGCATCGGGCACTGGGCGGAGGATGGCAGTCCGGGCAGGAGCCCGCGCCCGGTGCGTCGCCTGGGCCATGAAAAGCAGGCGCGTGGGCTTGCAGCCCTGGCTCAGCGCAAGGGCCGCGCGCGCCGTCGCCGCTCAGCGGCCGCGCCGCACGCGCCGGATCTCGTCCAGGATCAGGCAGACCGCGCCGATGGTGATGGCGCTGTCGGCCACGTTGAAGGCCGGGAAGTGGCTGTTGCCGATGTGGAAGTCGAGAAAGTCCACCACGTAGCCGTGCAGCATGCGGTCGATCACGTTGCCGACCGCGCCACCCAGGATGCACGCCATGGCGAAGCTGAACAGCTTCTGCCCCGGGTGCGACTTGAGCATCCACACGATGAAGATCGCCGCGCCGACGCCGATGGCGGTGAACAGCCAGCGCTGCCAGCCGGAATGGTCGGCCAGGAAGGAGAACGCCGCGCCGGTGTTGTGGGCCCGCACGATGTTGAAGAAACTGGTGATGTAGGTCGCGTCACCGAGCCGGTAGTAGCCCAGGATCAGGGTCTTGGTGAACTGGTCGAGGATGAACAGAACCAGCGCCAGGCCGAGCCACGGCCAGATGCCGACGTTGCCCGAGGACAGCTTGCGAGGGGTTGCGGCGCGTGCCATTACGCAATGCTCCGCGCTTCACCAGCGCCATACAGGTTCGTGGTGCAGCGTCCACAGATCGTCGGATGCGCCGGGTCGTGGCCGACGTCGCTGCGGTAGTGCCAGCAGCGTTCGCACTTGGCGTCGGTGCTCGGCTGAACGGTGGTGGCCATCGCCTCGCCCGCCAGCAACTGGATGGCCGAAGTGATGAAGACGAACTTCAGGTCGTCGCCCAGCGACGCGAGCAGCGCGTGGTCGTCGGGCGCAGCCGTCAGGACCACGTTGGCCTGCAGCGATGCACCCACCTGGCCGGCTGCGCGCAGCGCTTCGATGTCCTTGTTCACGACGTCGCGCACTTCGCGGATGCGCGACCACTTGGCCAACAGGGCTGCGTCAGGCGTGCCCAGGTCGCTGTACTGCTGCGTGAAGATCGAGTCGCCCGGCTGGCCCGTGCCCACCAGCTTCCAGGCCTCTTCGGCGGTGAAGCTCAGGAACGGCGCCATCCAGCGCAGCATGGCTTGCGTGATGTGCCAGAGCGCGGTCTGTGCGCTGCGGCGCGCGAGCGAGCCTGCGGCCGTCGTGTAGAGCCGGTCCTTGAGCACGTCCAGGTAGAACGCGCCCAGGTCTTCCGAGCAGTACACCTGCAGCTTGGCGACCACCGGGTGGAACTCGTACACCTCGTAATGCGCCAGGATCTCGGCCTGGAACTGCGCCGCGCGGCTGAGTGCGAAGCGGTCGATCTCCAGCATCTGGTCCAGCGGCACGGCATCTTTGGCCACGTCGAAGTCGCTGGTGTTGGCCAGCAGGAAGCGCATCGTGTTGCGGATGCGTCGGTAGGCATCGACCACGCGCGCGAGGATCTTGTCGTCGCCGGCAATGTCGCCCGAATAGTCGCTGGCGGCCACCCACAAGCGGATGATCTCCGCGCCCAGCTTCTTGCTGACCTCCTGCGGGTCGATGCCGTTGCCGAGCGACTTGCTCATCTTGCGGCCCTGGCTGTCGACCGTGAAGCCGTGCGTCAGCAGGCCGCGGTAGGGCGCTCGGCCTTCGAGCGCCGAGGCCAGCAGCAGCGACGAGTGGAACCAGCCACGGTGCTGGTCGTGGCCTTCGAGGTACAGGTCGGCCTCGGGGCCGGCGTCGTGGTGCACGTTGGGGTGCGTGCCGCGCAGCACGTGCCAGAAGGTCGAGCCCGAATCGAACCACACCTCCAGGATGTCGGTGCTCTTGGTGTAGCTGGGCGCGTCTTCGGCGCCGAGGATCTCCTCGGTCGTCACGCGGCTCCAGGCCTCGATGCCGCCGGCCTCCACGATGTCGGCCGCCTGGTCGAGGATCTCCATCGTGCGCGGGTGCAGTTCGCCCGAATCCTTGTGCAGGAAGAAGGGGATCGGCACGCCCCAGCTGCGCTGGCGCGAGATGCACCAGTCGGGCCGCCCGGCGATCATGTCGTGCAGACGCGCCTTGCCGTTCTCCGGATAGAAGCTCGTGTCTTCGATGGCGGACAGCGCGGTCTGGCGCAGCGTCAGCGGCGCCTTGTCCTTGGTGAACACGCCTTCGCCCTCGTCCATGCGGATGAACCATTGCGCCGCGGCGCGGTAGATCACCGGTGTCTTGTGGCGCCAGCAGTGCGGGTAGCTGTGGGTGATGGTTTCGGTGGTCAGCAGTCGGCCCGCATCGCGCAGCGCTTCGATGACGACCGGCGCGGCCTTCCAGATGTGCTGGCCGCCGAACAGCGGCAGCTCGGGCGCGTACGTGCCGTTGCCCTGCACCGGGTTCAGGATGTCGTCATAGGCAACGCCGTGTGCCACGCAGGAGTTGAAGTCTTCCACGCCGTAGGCAGGCGACGAGTGCACCAGCCCGGTACCGTCGGTGGCGGTCGCGTAGTCGGCCAGGTAGACCGGTGACAGGCGGCGGTAGCCGTACACGCCGTCGGCGTCCTTCACGTCGTACAGCGGGTGCTCGAATTCCAGGCCGCCGAGCTTCTCGCCCTTGACCACGGCCAGCACCCGGCCGTCCAGTGCGTAGCGGTTCATGCACATCTCGACCAGCGACTCGGCCAGCACCAGCAGGCCGCGCTCGGTGTCGACCAGGGCGTAGTCCAGCTCGGGATTCAGATTGAGCGCCTGGTTGGCCGGCAGGGTCCACGCGGTGGTGGTCCAGATGACGGCGAAGGCGTCCTTGGTCAGCAGCGGCAGGCCAAAGGCGGCAGCCAGCAGCGCCGGGTCGTGCGCCTTGAAGGCGACGTCGAGCGTCTGCGACTTCTTGTCGGCGTATTCGATCTCGAATTCGGCCAGCGACGAGCCGCAATCGAAGCACCAGTACACCGGCTTCAGCCCGCGGTAGACGAAGCCGCGCTCGATCACGCGCTTGAACGCGCGCAGTTCGCCTGCCTCATTGGCGAAGTCCATGGTCTTGTACGGATGGTCCCACTCGCCCAGCACACCCAGGCGCTTGAAGTCGGCCATCTGCTGCGCGATCTGCTCGGTGGCGAAGGCACGGCTCTTGGCCTGCATCTCGTCACGGCTCAGGTTGCGCCCGTACTTCTTCTCGATCGCGTTCTCGATCGGCAGGCCGTGGCAGTCCCAGCCCGGCACGTACAGCGCGTCGAAGCCCTTGAGCTGCCGCGCCTTGGTGATCATGTCCTTCAGGATCTTGTTGACCGCGTGACCCATGTGGATCTGTCCGTTGGCGTACGGTGGGCCGTCGTGCAGGATGAACTTGGGCGCGCCCAGGCGGGCGTCGCGCAGGCGCTGGTAGCGGCCTTCGTCTTCCCATTCCTTGACCCAGCCCGGTTCGCGCTTGGCCATGTCGCCGCGCATCGGAAAGGGCGTGTCGGGCAGGTTCAGTGTGGCGCGGTAATCGGTGCCGCCGTCGGTTTTCTTGTCAGCCATGAGGTTCCAGATATCTGCGCTGCCTGGCAGCGCGCGAGGAATCGAAGTGTGCGTGCGGCACCGGAGAGGGCGACGCGGGACGCGAAGAAGTTGCGAAGGAGCGGGATCGGCTTCCCGCCCTAAATTCGGTCGCGCGTGGTCTGACGTTGCGTTTCGGCGTGAGTGGACGAGGCAAAGAACGCACGTGCGTCGGCGCCATCCTTCGCGATGCCCGCGGTCAGGGCTTCGAGGCTGGTGTAGCGCAATTCGTCGTGCAGTTTGTGCAGAAGTTCCACGCGGACGATTTTACCGTAGGCACCTTCGGCGCCCAGTTCGGCAGGCCAATCGAGGCAGTGCGTCTCCAGCAGGACGCGGCCGCCGTTGACGTCGTTGGCGTCGAGCGACGGGCGCACCCCCAGGTTGGCGACGCCTTGCAGCGGGCGCGCCGACAGGCCATGCACCAGCACGGCGAAGATGCCACTAGCCGCCGGCTTCCAGTGCTTGAAGCGCAGATTGAGCGTGCGAAAGCCGTCCTCGCGCCCTGGCGCCGAGGCGCCCAGCGCGCGGCCGAGCTTGCGCCCGTGCACCACGTGGCCCGAGATGGCGTAGGGTCGCCCGAGCAGCGTGTGCGCGTCGGCCATGCGGCCTTCGGCAAGTGCGTCGCGCACCGCCGAGCTGGACACGCGCAGGCCGCGCACCTCGTAGCTGTTCATGCGCGCCACGTCGAAGCCGTGCTGCAGGCCGGCCTGGTCGAGCATGGCGTAGTCGCCAGCGCGTCGGGCCCCGAAGCGGAAGTCGTCGCCGACCAGCACGTAGCGTGCGCCCAGGCCTTCGAGCAGCACATGGCGGATGAATTCTTCGGGCGTTTGTGCGGCGAGCCGGGCGTCGAAAGGCAGCACCACCGTCTGCGCCACGCCGGCTGCGGCGAGTTCGCCCAGCTTGTCGCGCAGCGTGCCGATGCGCGCCGGCGCGAGTTCGGGCCGCTTGCTGGCCGCGGCGAAGTAGTCGCGCGGATGGGGCTCGAAGGTGAGCACGCAGCTGGGCAGGCCGCGCTGGCGGGCCTCGGTCTGCAACAGCGCCAGCATGGCCTGGTGACCACGGTGGACGCCGTCGAAATTGCCAATGGTCAGGGCGCAGGCCGGAGCCACGCCCGGATGTCTGAACCCGCGGAAAACCTGCATGGATGAATCTATTCTTGATAGCGCTTCATGCCCGTACAGCGGGCACGACAGGCCGATCTGTCACAAAGCCGGTATATTGTGACGCACTGCGCCAAGGCACGGGCCCACCGGGCTCCTGCCGCGGCCCTGGTCTTTCCGAATTTCTTCCCTGTTGTGAGGAGGCGAGTGGTGAAGGTCTTGAAGTTGTCGGCCCAAGGGCTGCCCCAGTCGTGGATCACGCTCGAACAGGCGGTGACCCACTATGCCTCGGATGAAGTGCGCTGGGAGGTCGGCGTGCAGGTCGCGCTGTTCCGTGGTGGGCACAATTCGATCACCGGCCGCCAGTCGCAGATCGCCGTCAACAGCATCATCGGCACCAAGGGCGTGCCACGCATCAACCCTTTTGCACAGCGGCCCGGCCTGACCAACGGCAAGCTGTTTGCGCGCGACCGCAACGTGTGCGCCTATTGCGGCGGCCATTTCCACGACGACGAACTCACGCGCGAGCACATCATCCCGTTCGCGCAACGCGGCATCGACACGTGGATGAACGTGGTCACGGCCTGCAAGCCCTGCAACCATCGCAAGAGCAGCCGCACGCCCGAGCAGGCGAACATGCCGCTGCTCTATACGCCCTACGTGCCCACGCTGTGGGAAGACTTCATCCTGCGCAACCGCCGCATCCTGGCCGACCAGATGGAATTCCTGATGGCGCACCTGCCGCAGAGTTCGCGGCTGTACACCTGACGGGCCCTTGAACCCGGGGCAGGCACCAAGGCGGTGGCCCCGGAAGTTCTTCAATAGGTCAGTTCCAGCACGCTCACGTGGCCTTGCGCCAGCGGCCATGTCTGGCCAGCCACGCGCTCGGCATTGAACTCGGCGACGACCGCGCGTGGCGCATCGCCGGAAAGCTTGAGCTTTGCGGTTGCGACGCCTGCACCCTGCGGCGGCACCCCGGCAGGTTTCGGATTGCCGTCCAGGCGCAGCGTGTCGCGCTGCAGGTCGAAGTAGCCGCGCGGGCGCGCCATCAGGACCAGGGCCTGGGCGTCTCGATCGGCAGGCAACACGCGTTCGGGCCGCATGTTGACGACGGCGCTCGAACGCGGGAACGGGCTGCGGTAGATGTGGGTCGTGTCGTAGCCGGGCGCGGCGATGACGAATTCGTAGAACGTGTCCGGTCGTGCATTGAACGGGCCCCAACGGCCTTCGGAGCCGATGGTCTGTTCCCACGCTGCATTGCCGCGTCGCTGGCCGGTGGCCGGGTCGACGGCGAACACGGTCAACTGTGCGCCCGGCAGCGGCAGGTTGTTGGTGAAATTGCCGCTCTTGGGGTTCAACGCGTCGGTGCCCAAACCGGTCACGCGGCCGCTGAGCGTGGCGCCAGGCTCGGGCACGGGCTGCAAGGTCGCCGGCGCGGCACCGGTCAGGAAGCGCCAGGCGGCGTCGAACGCGGCCGGCGAGAAAGACGTTTCGCGGTGGTCGACCCGTGGCAGCACCACATTGCTGGCGCCACGCAGCGCAGGTCCGTCGAAACCGACGTGGGTCGGTTTGCCCGGCATGCCGATCCACAGGCCGTCGGGCTGCGCGTACTTGTCGTTGCTGTCCGAGCGCACGGTGAGCCAACGCACGCCGGGCGTGACCTCGTCACCGCTCGCGCCCTTGGGCTGGTTCAGCTCGCGCAGGAAAGGCGAGCGCGCCGAGAACTCGCTGGCCTCGTTGAAGCCGGCAATGTTCCATATGCCGTGCGCCGGATTGCCACCCAGGATCACCTCGCTCACCCGCTGGTCGCCGCCACCGTTCTGCACATAGTTGCGGATGGTGTTGCCGCCGCGCGAATTGCCGATCAGCACCACCTTGCGCGCGCCGGTGGCCTTCAGCACGCGGTCGACTTCGGCCTGGAGGAAGGCCAGCGATTCGGCCGTCGAACTGCGCCCGGGTTGCGCAGCCGGGTCGCTGTCGCGTGCCAGCGGAAACGGCTGGTCGAAGGCAAACAGCCGGTCGCGCGGCCAACCGTTCGACTCGAAGCGCCAGATCGTGGTCTGCCAGAGCGCGGCCGAATCGCCGTTGCCGTGCACGAACACGATCGGTGGCCGTTCGGTGAACGAAGGCGCGGTGGCGCAGGCGGCGAGCATGGCGGTGGAAAGGCTCAGGGCGAGCAGGGTGCGGCGGGTGGGCATGGTGGGTGCAAGCTTCGTTCCAGATGTAAAAAGGCCCGTCGAACAGCGCGGGCAGATGCGCGGTCCGACGGGCCCGGTGTCTTGGCAGGCGGCTGCTTCAGGCAAAAACGCCGGCCGTGTCCTGCATGCGGGTCGACACTTCTCCCAGGTGGTGCAGCGAATCGCCGAAGGTCATCTCCAGCTGCGTGAGGCGCTTGAAGTAGTGGCTGACGATGTATTCGTCCGTCACGCCGATGCCGCCATGCAGCTGCACCGCCTGCTGGCCGACGAAGCGCATCGACACACCGAGCTGGTACTTGGCGCGCGCCATGGCCTGCCTGCGCTCGGCGGCAGGTGCGTTCAGCTTGAGGCTGGCGTAGTAGCTCATCGAGCGGGCCAGTTCGAGCTGCATCTTCATGTCGGCCACGCGGTGGCGCAGGGCCTGAAAGGTCGCGATGGTCACGCCGAACTGCTTGCGCGTGTTCATGTACTCGACCGTCACCGCCAGCGTCTTGTCCATCACGCCGACCGCCTCGGCCGCGACGGCGGCAATGCCGATGTCCACGGCGTGCTCGAGTGCGGTCAGGCCGTCGAGCGTGACCAGCGTGGCGGCCGCCTTGTCGAACACCACCTCGGCCGCGCGGCTGCCGTCCTGCGTGCCGTAGCCGCTGGCGGCGACGCCGTCGGTGCTGCGTTCCACCAGGAACAGGGCGATCCTGCCGTCGGCCTGCGCGGGCACCAGGAACGCGTCGGCTTCGTCACCCGCCGCCACCATGCTCTTCGTGCCGGAGACCGTCCAGCCGTCGCCTTGCCTGGCCGCCTGCGCTTCGCACACGTCCAGTTTGTAGCGCGCCTTGCGCTCCTGGTAGGCAAGCGACACCAGGGCCTGCCCGCCCGCGATGCGCGGCAGCCAGGCTTCCTTCAAATCGGCGCCCGCATAGGCGCTGAGCACGCCGCCGGCGATCAGCGTCTGCACGAAGGGTTCGAGCACGATGCCGCGGCCCAGCTCTTCCATGACGACCATGCCGGCCACCGGGCCCATGCCCAGGCCGCCGTCGTCTTCGGCGATATAGAGGCCACCCAGGCCCAGTTCACCCAGGGCGTCCCACGCTTCGCGCGAGAAGCCGCCCGCGGCCTCGGTGCGGCGACGGCCTTCGAAGTCGTAGCCCTTGTCGACCCACTTGCGCACCGCATCGCGCAGCTGTTCCTGGTCGTCGGAAAAATTGAAGTCCATGTGTGTCTCCTCAGCCCAGAACGGTTTGCGCCACGATGTTGCGTTGGACTTCGTTGGAGCCGCCGTAGATCGTGGTCTTGCGCATGTTGAAGAAGGTTGACGACAGCGGCGCGAGCGCCGGATTGCCACCCGGGAAATTGCCCTGCCAGCCCGCGGCCATCGCTTCGCGTACCAGCGGCAGCGAATAGGGGCCGCCGGCGAGCATCATGAGTTCGCTGTAGCGTTGCTGGATTTCGCTGCCCTTGATCTTGAGCAGGCCAGCGATGTCCAGCGAGTTCTTGCCCGAACTGGCAGCCGACAGCACGCGCAGCACCAGCATCTCGAGCGCGACCACGTCGACCTCGAGGCGGGCGATTTCATCGCGAAAGCGCAGGTCGTCCCACACGCCTTCGCTCCTGGCGATGCGCTTGAGGCGCTCGAGCTCGCGCTTGGCGCGGTTCACGTCGGCGATGTTGGTGCGCTCGTGGCTCAGCAGGTGCTTGGCGTAGGTCCAGCCCTTGTTCTCTTCGCCGATCAGGTTCTCGGCCGGCACTTCGACGTTGTCGAACCAGACCTCGTTGACCTCGTGGCTGCCGTCGAGCAGCTTGATGGGGCGCACCGTGACGCCAGGCGACTTCATGTCGAGCAGCAGGAAGCTGATGCCGGTCTGCGGCTTGCCCTCGTTGCTGGTGCGCACGAGGTTGAACATCCAGTCGCCGTACTGGCCGAGCGTGGTCCAGGTCTTCTGGCCGTTGACGATGTACTTGTCGCCCTGGCGCTCGGCCTTGGTCTTGACCGACGCCAGGTCGGAACCCGAGCCTGGTTCGCTGTAGCCCTGGCTCCACCAGACTTCGCCGCTGGCGATGCCCGGGAGAAAGCGCTTTTGCTGCTCGGCATTGCCGAAGGCCTGGATGACGGGCGCCACCATCACCGGGCCGAAGGGCACGATACGGGGTGCGCCCGCCAGCGCCGTTTCTTCTTCGAAGAGATGGCGCTGGATGGCGGTCCAGCCCGGGCCGCCGAACTCGGTGGGCCAGCCGTAGCCCAGCCAGCCCTTCTTGCCGAGGATCTTGGCCCAGCGCTGCATGTCGTCGCGCGTGAGTTCCAGGGCGTTGTGAACCTTGTGGGAAATTTCCTGGGGAAGGTTGTCCTTGACCCAGGCGCGGATGTCCTCGCGGAACTTCTGTTCTTCGGGGGTGAAGCTCAAATCCATGCGTGCCTCGCTGTGTTGATCGACGCCGCACGTGCGGCCTGTCTCCGTGAACCATGTTTTTAGCACGGTCGTGCGATAAATGCATGTCCGCGCGGCGACAAGCGGCGCAGGGGCGGCGTGCAGGGATAATCCCGCGTCCCATGAAGAACATCGTGATATTGATCTCCGGCGAAGGCTCCAACATGGCAGCCATCGTGCGGACCGCCCGGCAGGCGCGTTGGCCCGAGCGTTTCGGTGCGCGCGTGGCTGCCGTCGTGAGCAACAAGGCCGGTGCGGGCGGCCTTGCGTTTGCGCAGGCCCAGGGCATCGCCACCGCAGTCGTTCCACACACGGAGTTCGCCACGCGCGAGCTGTTCGACGCGGCCCTGGCCGAAGCCATCGACGCCCATGCGCCGGGCCTGGTCGTGCTGGCGGGCTTCATGCGCATCCTCACGCCCGGCTTCGTCGACCATTACGCCGGCCGGCTGCTTAACATCCATCCCTCGTTGCTGCCGGCTTTTCCGGGCCTGCACACGCACCAGCGCGCCATCGATGCGGGCTGCAAGGTGGCGGGCGTGACGGTGCACCAGGTCACGGCCGAGCTCGACCACGGCCCCATCCTCGACCAGGCGGTGGTGCCGGTGCTCGCGGGTGACACGGCCGCGACGCTGGCCGCACGCATCCTGACGCAGGAACACCTGCTCTACCCACGCGCCATTGCCGGCTGGTTGGCGGCGCCAGCTGCCCGGCCTGCGCATGCCGACGTCGTCGTCGGCGCCGCCGCCGAGGCGCGCGCACTCAGTCCGTCTTGACGAAGCGGGGCTGTCGAATGCCCTCGAACTCGATGGTTTCGCCGAACATCGCGGCCGGCCGCACCCACAGCCCTCGTTGACCGTAGAGTGCGCGGTACAACGTCATGGGCTCGAGCGTCTCGCTGTGGCGCACGGTGCCGATGACTTCGTATTCGCCGCCCTTGTAGTGGCGGTAGTGCCCGGGTGGCGTGGCGATGAGAGGGGGAAGGTCGGTGTCGTTCACGCGGCGAATTCTGCGCGATGTGTGGGTGGATGTGCAGGTTGATGCGCGCCGAAAGGGTTCAGGGGCGCCGCGGCTGAGACAATCGGGGCATGCACCCCAAAGCCCTGTTGGAGGCCACCGCCGATCTGGTGGGCCTCGTCCTGAAATTTGATCACCCGGCCGACCAGGTCGTTTCCCGTTTTTTCCGCGATCACCGCGAATTCGGCCCCCGCGAGCGGGCCACCCTGGCGGAGACGGTCTACACCGTGCTGCGCAAGAAGCTGCTGTTCGACCACCTCTCGCCCTCGGGCACCGGTTCCAAGGAGCGCCGCATGGCGATCCTCGGCTTCCATGGTCCGCGCGACTTTCTGAAAAGCGCGCTCAACGACGTCGAAAAGCGCTGGCTCGACAATTGCGACACCGTCAATGAAAGTGACCTGCTGGAGCGCCATCGCCATAACCTGCCCGAATGGCTGGTCGCGCCGCTGAAGGCGCAGTTGGGCGACGAATTCTGGCCGCTGGTCGCCAGCCTGCAGCAGCCCGCACCGCTGGACCTGCGCGTGAACATGCTGCACGACAAGCGTGCCGACGTGCAAAAGGAACTGGCCAAGGCGGCGCTCAAGGCCGTGCCGACGCCGTTCTCGCCCTGGGGCCTGCGCATCGAAGGCAAGCCGGCGCTGACCAAGTTCGACGCCTTCGTGCGTGGCGCCATCGAGGTGCAGGACGAAGGTTCTCAGCTCCTGGCCCTGCTGCTGGATGCCAAGCGCGGCGAAATGGTGGTCGATTTCTGTGCCGGCGCGGGCGGCAAGACGCTCGCCATCGGCGCCACGATGCGCAATACGGGTCGCCTGTATGCCTTCGACACCTCGGCGCACCGCCTGGACGCGCTCAAGCCGCGCCTGGCGCGCAGCAAGCTGTCGAACGTGCATCCGGCAGCCATTGCGCACGAGCGGGACGAGCGCATCAAACGGCTGGCCGGCAAGATCGACCGCGTGCTGGTCGATGCGCCTTGCTCCGGCCTGGGCACGCTGCGGCGCAATCCCGACCTGAAATGGCGCCAGTCGCCCAAGGCCGTGGAGGAACTGACGGCCAAGCAGACGGCCATCCTGCAGAGCGCTGCAAGGCTGGTGAAGTCGGGTGGACGCCTGGTCTATGCCACCTGCAGCGTGTTGCCCGAAGAAAACGAGGCCATTGCCGAAGCCTTCGCCGCCGCCAATCCCGACTTCGTGCTCCAGGACGCCGCGGGGCTGCTCGACGGGCTGAAGGTCGAGGGTGCCGACGCTCTCTGCGCGGGCGGCGAGGACGGCCGGCGCTACCTGCGGCTGTGGCCGCATCGCCACGCCACCGACGGATTCTTCGCGGCGGTGTGGAACCGGAAGTAGTGCACGCACTCCAAAGAACAGGTAAACGCCTGATCCGACAAAGGTTTGGCACACTTTTTGTGTCCCAGCCTTTAAAATCTGTGGTTACCTGGAAGCTGCACCTTCGTGTGGCTATGGAGTACTGAATTCAATGATGCTTCCTGACTCTGCCGTTCTGGACGCGGCCATCACCTGGCTCGGACACGGCTTGTGGGACCTCACCTGGTGGGAGGTGGTGCTGTACACGCTCGTCACCACGCACATCACGATCGCTGCGGTCACCATCTTCCTGCACCGGACGCAAACGCACCGGGCCATGGATCTCGGGCCGATTCCGTCGCACTTCTTCCGCTTCTGGCTTTGGCTGGGCACGGGCATGGTGACCAAGGAATGGGTAGCCATCCACCGCAAGCACCACGCCAAGTGCGAAACGGTCGACGATCCGCACAGCCCGCAGGTCAAGGGCATCGACGAAGTCCTGTGGCGCGGCGCCGAGTTGTACCGCAAGGAATCGAAGAACCAGGAAACGATGGACCGCTACGGCCACGGTACACCTGACGACTGGATCGAACGCAACCTCTACACCCGCTACAGCTGGCAGGGCGTGGGCCTCATGCTGATCATCAACGTCGCGCTCTTCGGTGCGCTGGGCCTGGCAGTGTGGGCGGTCCAGATGCTCTGGATTCCGATCACTGCGGCCGGCATCATCAACGGCATCGGTCACTACTGGGGTTACCGCAACTTCGAGGCGGCTGACGCCAGCCGCAACATCTCGCCCTGGGGCTTGCTGATCGGCGGCGAAGAGCTGCACAACAACCACCATACCTATCCGACGTCGGCCAAGTTCTCGGTCAAGAAGTACGAATTCGACATTGGCTGGATCTACATCCAGGCCATGCAGAAGATCGGTTGGGCCAAGGTCAAGAAGGTTCCACCGAAGATGCTGATGGGCGACGTGCAGCCGGTCGCAAACGAAAAGACGCTCGAGGCCGTGATCGCCAATCGCTATGAGGTGATGGCGGGCTATGCGCGTGAAATGCGCCGTGCCACCAAGGTGGAGCTGGCGCAGTTGCAGGCCAGGGGGGCGGACATTTCGGTGCTGAAGGCCGCCAAGCGCTGGCTGCACCGCGACGACGACAAGGTGCCTGCCTCGGCGCGTACGCACATCGTGCAGGCCCGTGAAGCGCACCCCGTGCTCGACAAGATGGTCACGATGCGTGAAGAGCTTCGTCAGCTGTGGATGAACACCTCGCAGTCCCGCGAGCAGCTGGCTGCCGACTTGGCGGCTTGGTGCCACCGCGCCGAAGCCAGCGGCATCGCCGGCTTGCGCGAGTTCTCGACCCGCCTGCGCGCAGCACGCGCCTGACGACCGCTCATTTGTCTGCCCGACGCAGACTCCGTCCGAAAAGCCGGCCTCAGCGCCGGCTTTTTATTGCCCGTTGCCCTCATTCGCTTCCCACGCCTGCGGCCTGCAAGAAGGCGGCAGGGGCAACAAAAAACCCGCTGGATCGCAGCGGGTTTTTCGTGGGTCGAGCTGAATTACTTCAGCTTGATTTCCTTGTACTCGACGTGCTTGCGCGCCTTCGGGTCGAACTTCATGATCGACATCTTTTCAGGCATCGTCTTCTTGTTCTTGCTGGTCGTGTAGAAATGGCCGGTACCCGCAGTGGATTCCAGCTTGATCTTCTCGCGTCCGCCTTTGCTCGTTGCCATGATTCAGCTCCTTAAGCTTGGCCGCGTGCGCGCAGGTCTGCGAGCACGGCGTCGATGCCGTTCTTGTCGATCAGGCGCAGTGCAGCGCTCGAAACCCGCAGGCGAACCCAGCGGTTTTCAGTCTCGACCCAGAAACGACGGTATTGCAGGTTCGGCAGGAACCGGCGCTTGGTTTTGTTGTTGGCGTGGGAAACATTGTTTCCGACCATCGGGCCCTTGCCCGTGACTTGACATACGCGTGCCATGTGGACACTCTTTCTTGAACAGCTGGCACCTCGTGAACCCCGGCTGTGCCGAAGCGGTGCGACAGCGCGACGCTGGGTCGCGTGCCGCAGAGGTGTTTTGCAGCTTGACCTCGCCATGAACAGGTGGCGGTAACCCGGCTTGCCGACCGTCAACCCATGAGCTGATTTCGGCAAAGCCTCGGATTATAGCGTGTTAGTCCCTGTCCGTGAAGCGCTCGCTCAGAGCGTGCCGTCCTGCTCCAGGAAGCGTTGCGCATCGAGCGCCGCCATGCATCCTGTGCCGGCGCTGGTAATCGCCTGGCGATAGACGTGGTCCTGCACATCGCCCGCGGCAAAGACGCCTGGCACGCTGGTCATGGTCGCGAAGCCCTGCAGGCCCGAGCGGGTGACGATGTAGCCGTCCTTCATCTGCAACTGGCCTTCGAAGATGTCGGTGTTCGGATGGTGACCGATGGCAATGAAGCAGCCCTTGAGGTCCAGCTGTTCGGTTTCGCCGGTTAGCGTGCTTTTCAGGCGAATTCCCGTCACGCCGGTGTTGTCGCCCAGCACTTCGTCCAGCGTGTTGTGCACCTTGAGCACGATCTTGCCTTCGGCCGCCTTTTCGTTGAGCTTGTCCACGAGGATCGGCTCGGCCTTGAACTTGTCGCGCCGATGCACCAGCGTGACCTTGCTGGCGATGTTCGACAGGTACAGCGCCTCTTCGACGGCCGTGTTGCCGCCGCCGATCACGCAGACCTCCTGCTCGCGGTAGAAGAAGCCGTCGCAGGTGGCGCAGCCAGACACGCCGCGTCCCATGAACTTCTGTTCGGAGTCGAGGCCGAGGTACTTGGCCGATGCCCCGGTGGCGATCACCAGTGCGTCGCAGGTGTAGGTGCCGCTGTCACCGGTGAGGGTGAACGGTCGCTTGCTGAAGTCGACCTTGTTGATGTGGTCGAACACGATCTGCGTCTTGAAGCGCTCCGCATGCTCGAGAAATCGCTGCATCAGTTCGGGGCCCTGCACGCCATGGATGTCGGCCGGCCAGTTGTCGACCTCGGTGGTCGTCATGAGCTGGCCGCCCTGGGCGATGCCCGTGATCAGTAGCGGCTGGAGATTGGCGCGCGCCGCATAGATGGCGGCCGTGTAGCCGGCGGGACCCGATCCGAGGATCAGGACTTTGGCGTGTTGGGTGGAAGACATGATTAAAGCCTAGGAGGTACCTGCTGTCAGCGTGTACATTTTGCGGATGAATGTAAGTGAGTATCACCGTTCGGCGTCTGTCGGACGGCGGGTGTATTCAATGCAGGCGATTGTAAGAATGCATTGGTTTTCTCATGTTCGTAAGTAGGGGATGAATAAAAATGTCGATGTTGTCGAATCTGGACCTTCTGAGGCGGGTGCCTCTTTTCTCTGCACTCACGCCGGCACAGTCGGCAAGCATTGCAGATGCGATCGTCAAGAGGCGTTTCAAGCGTGCGGAGATGGTGGTCGAGCAGGGTAAGAAAAGCGATGCCTTGTTCATCATCCTGACCGGGCGCGCCCGTGTCACGAGTGCCGACAGCCGGGGGCGCGAGGTCATCCTGGCCACCCTTCAGCCGGGCGACTACATCGGCGAAATGAGCCTGATCGACGATGAGCCGCACTCGGCCACCGTTCGCACCGAAATCCAGACCGACGTGCTCATGCTCAATCGGGCCGCCTTTTCACGCTGCCTGCCCGAAAATTCTTCGATGTCGTACAACATCATGCGTGGCCTGGTGCAGCGCCTGCGACATGCCGACCGAAAGATCGAATCGCTTGCACTCATGGATGTGTACGGGCGCGTGGCGCGCTCATTGATCGAGTTTGCCGTCGACGACGGCCTGGGCAACCTGAAGATCCGCGACAAGATATCCCGCCAGGACCTGGCCAAGATGGTCGGCGCTTCGCGTGAAATGGTCAGCCGCGTCATGAAGGATCTGGAGGAGCGCGGCTTCGTCCACACACAGGCCGACGGCTCCATGCTGGTCAAGGATCGCCTGTCGTCGCTGACCTAGAATGGTCGGCTGACGGGCGCTGCGGTTCATTCACGCGCTCGCCTGTCTTCGCCGGAACTCCGCGTGCATGCCGATGGCGCGGGTTCTGCGGTGTTTTTGGCGCTTTGCGCCACCGGATGCAACGGGTGTGGCGCGCGCCCGTTTTTCCGTTGTAGTCTTCGGGCTCCCCGCGCGCGTCCGTCCGTGAGCGGGGTGCCTCGCCTTTCATGACTTATTCGCTGAACACACTCCAATCCTCTTCTTCTACCGACGCGCAGCCGGTGCGTCTGCGCGCCATGCGTTTCGCCCACGAAATCACCCTGATGGTGGGTTTCGTCGTGCTGCTGTTCTGGCTGCTGTCGATGTTGAGCTTCACGCCGTCCGACGCGGCATGGTCCACCTCCGGTACCGGCGGCGAAGTCAAGAACTGGGGCGGTCGCATCGGCGCGTGGATCGCCGACGGCAGTTATTTCCTTGGCGGCTATTCGATCTGGTGGTGCCTGGCCGCCGGACTTCGAGTCTGGCTGTCGTCGTTGGCCGGCTGGCTGCGCGGCGGCGAAACTGCCGCTGCTGCGGCATCGTCCGCGGGCCAGCCGTTGCGCGGGCGTTTCAACCGCAGCCGCCTCGCTTTCTGGGCCGGTCTCGTGCTGCTGCTGTGCGCCAGTGCCATGCTCGAATGGTCGCGCCTCTATCGCCTTGAATTCCGCCTGCCCGGGCACGGTGGCGGCGTGCTTGGGTACTTCGTCGGGCCGCTCAGCGTCAAGTGGCTGGGCTTCACGGGCTCCGCCTTGATCGCCATTGCGGGCGGCGTGATCGGCTCGGCACTCGTGTTTCGTTTCTCCTGGAGCGTGATTGCCGAGCGCATCGGCTCGCGTGTGTACTCGCTGTTCGAGTTGCGTCGCGAGAAGCGCGAAATGGCGCAAGACCTCGCCATGGGCCGCCAGGCGGCCCGCGAACGCGAAGAGCTTGCCTCGGGCGACTTCGACGGCGACGCGCCGCCGCCGGTTCGCCCACCCGCGGCCAAGCCTGCCAAGGCGGGCAAGGGTGCCCCCGTCCAGGAGCGGCAGGAGCCCCGCGAGCCCACAGGTTTCGGCGACGAGCCGGCGCTGGCCGAGCCACCGCCCAAGCGCCGGGTTCCGTCGCCACCCGTGCAGATCGAGCCTGCGATGACCGAGGTGCCGCGCAGCGAGCGCGTGGTCAAGGAGCGCCAGAACCCGTTGTTTCGGGAGTTGCCCGACAGCAAGCTCCCGCAGGTCGACCTGCTCGACGCCGCGCAGGCGCAGCAGGAAACCGTTTCCAGCGACACGCTCGAGATGACCTCGCGCATGATCGAAAAGAAGCTCAAGGACTTCGGCGTGCAGGTGCGGGTGGTGCTCGCGTCGCCCGGTCCGGTGATCACGCGCTACGAAATCGAACCCGCCACGGGGGTGAAGGGTTCGCAGATCCTCGGCCTGGCCAAGGACCTGGCGCGTTCGCTGTCGCTGGTGTCGATCCGCGTGGTCGAAACCATTCCGGGCAAGAACTACATGGCGCTCGAACTCCCGAACGCCAAGCGCCAGTCGATCAAGCTGAGCGAAATCCTGGGCTCGCAGGTCTATCACGAGGCGCGGTCGATGCTGACCATGGGCCTGGGCAAGGACATCATCGGCAACCCGGTGGTGGCCGACCTGGCAAAGATGCCGCACGTGCTGGTGGCCGGCACCACCGGGTCGGGCAAGTCGGTGGGCATCAACGCGATGATCCTGAGCCTGCTCTACAAGGCCGAGGCGCGCGATGTGCGGCTCTTGATGATCGATCCGAAAATGCTGGAGATGTCGGTGTACGAAGGCATTCCGCATCTGCTGGCGCCGGTGGTCACTGACATGCGCCAGGCGGCACACGGCCTGACCTGGTGCGTGGCCGAGATGGAGCGCCGCTACAAGCTCATGAGCAAGCTGGGCGTGCGCAATCTGGCTGGCTACAACGCCAAGATCGACGAGGCCAAGGCGCGCGAGGAGTTCATCTACAACCCCTTCAGCCTCACGCCCGACGATCCGGAACCGTTGCGCCGCGAACCCCATATCGTGGTCATCATCGACGAGCTGGCCGACCTGATGATGGTGGTCGGCAAGAAGATCGAGGAACTGATCGCACGCCTCGCACAGAAGGCGCGCGCGGCCGGCATCCACCTGATCCTGGCGACGCAACGCCCCAGCGTGGACGTCATCACCGGCCTGATCAAGGCCAACATTCCGACGCGCATCGCCTTTTCAGTTGGCTCCAAGATCGACAGCCGCACGATCCTCGACCAGATGGGCGCCGAGGCGCTGCTGGGCATGGGCGACATGCTGTACATGGCCAGCGGCACCGGCCTGCCGATCCGCGTGCATGGGGCGTTCGTGAGCGACGAGGAGGTGCACCGCGTGGTCGCCTACCTCAAGTCACAAGGGGAACCGGACTACATCGAAGGGGTGCTGGAAGGCGGAACTGTGGACGACGATGGTGGTCTCATGGGGGAGGGTGGCAGCGACGCGGAAAAGGACCCGATGTACGACCAGGCGGTCGAAGTCGTGCTCAAGAACCGCAAGGCGAGCATTTCGTTGGTGCAGCGCCACCTGAAGATCGGCTACAACCGCGCCGCGCGGCTGGTCGAGGACATGGAAAAGGCCGGCCTGGTCAGCGCCATGAGCGGTGCCGGCCAGCGAGAGATCCTCGTGCCCGCGCGCTCTGAATGATGGGATGGACTGAATGTTGAAAAAGATGGTTGCTGCCTTGCTCGTTACCGCCGCCGGTGGGGCGTGGGCCGGTGGAATGGAAAGCCTCGAGGCCTTCGTGAAGACCGTGAAATCCGGCCGAGCCGACTTCACGCAGACCGTGACGGCACCGTCGCGCGAAGGCGAAACCCCGCGTGTGAAAACCTCGACCGGCACCTTCGAATTCCAGCGCCCGGGCAAATTCAAGTTCGACTACAAGAGGCCTTTTGCGCAGAGCATCGTGGCCGATGGGCAGAACCTGTGGCTTTACGACGTTGATCTGAATCAGGTCACCCAACGCCCGCAGGCGCAGGCGCTGGGCTCGACGCCTGCGGCACTGATCGCGTCGGCTGCGGACTTGAATGCGCTCAAGAGCGACTTCACTCTGGAGTCGGCGCCCGAGCGCGATGGCCTGCAGTGGGTCAAGGCCACGCCCAAATCGAAGGACGGGCAGTTGCAGAGCGTGCAGGTGGGCTTTCAGGGAGACGCACTGTCTGCGCTTGAAATCCTCGACAGCTTCGGCCAGCGCTCGGTGCTGAAGTTCAACAGGGTCGAGGTGAATCCTGCGCTGGGCGCCAGCGCTTTCGCGTTCAAGGCGCCTGCAGGCGCCGACGTGGTCAAGCAATAAACCGGAAACTGCGGCACGTGCCGCTTCGCACCCCCATCGATGGCTGATCTTTTCCAGACGGCGCCCGCCGCACCGCTTGCCGAGGCGCTCCGTCCAGCCAGCCTCGACGAGGTGATCGGCCAGAGCCACCTCATCGGTCCGGGCCGGCCCCTGCGCCTGGCCTTCGAGTCCGGCAAGCCGCATTCGATGATCCTGTGGGGCCCCCCGGGAGTGGGCAAGACCACACTTGCGAGGCTCACTGCGAGCGCCTTCGGCTACGAATTCATTGCGCTGTCGGCGGTGTTTTCGGGCGTCAAGGAAATTCGCGCCTCGATGGAGCAGGCCGAGCACAATCTGGCGCTGGGTCGCAAGACCATTCTCTTCGTCGACGAGATCCATCGCTTCAACAAGAGCCAGCAGGACGGCCTGTTGCCGTTCGTCGAATCCGGCCTGGTGACCTTCGTGGGCGCCACCACCGAAAACCCGTCCTTCGAAGTCAACTCGGCGCTGCTGTCGCGCGCCCAGGTGTACGTGCTGCAAGGCTTGACCGACGAAGAACTCAAGCAGCTGGTGGGCCGCGCCCAGGCCAAGGTGCTCACGCATCTGAAGCTCGACGACGCGGCCGCGGACACGCTGGTGGGCTATGCCGACGGCGACGCACGCCGGCTGCTCAACCTGCTCGAGCAGACCGACACTGCAGCGCGTGCTTCAGGCGCCGAGGTGGTCGACGCCGAATTCCTGCAAAAGGCGCTGACGCTGAACGCGCGCCGCTTCGACAAGGGTGGCGACAACTTCTACGACCAGATATCGGCACTGCACAAGTCGGTTCGAGGGTCCAACCCCGACGCGTCGCTGTACTGGCTGAGCCGCATGCTCGACGGCGGCGCCGACGCCAAGTACCTGGCGCGGCGCATTGTGCGCATGGCTTGGGAAGACATCGGCCTGGCCGACCCACGCGCCATGCAGATCGCCAACGATGCGGCCGCCACCTTCGAGCGCCTGGGGTCGCCCGAAGGTGATCTGGCGCTGGCGCAGGCCGTCATCTATCTCTCGATCGCACCCAAGAGCAACGCGGGCTACAACGCCTACAACGAGGCCAAGGCATTCATCAAGAAGGACAAGTCGCGCGAGGTGCCCGTGCACCTGCGCAACGCGCCGACCAAGCTCATGAAGGAGCTCGGCCATGGCAAGGCGTATCGCTACGCGCACGACGAGCCCGAAGCCTACGCAGCCGGTGAGAGCTACCTGCCGGAAGGCATGCCCGAGCCCGGCTGGTACCGGCCGGTGCCACGCGGTCTGGAAGCGAAGATCGCGGACAAGCTCGCGCATCTCCGGCAACTCGACGACGACGCGCGACGCGACTGACCGAAGGCAGGGTCCGTCCCCGGGTGGGGGCGCGCCGTTCGACACGACGTCCACCGTCTGCAGTCCTGCGCATGAGCGAACAACCATCCGGCATGGGTCGAGCGGGTAAACCCCGTGCGCGCACCACGTTGGGGATGCTTTCTCATGACTACAATCCCGCCCACAAACCCCCCCGGCGCTACATGCTGGCGGGTTTTTTGCTAGATGACCCCAAGGTGCCAATCCGGTGCACCTGGGCGCGGAAAGCACCCCTCAAGGGTGCAATCACAAAGGGATTCTCGTTATGGAAATATTGCTGCAGCAGATCATCAACGGTCTGGTTCTCGGCAGCATGTATGCCTTGATAGCCTTGGGCTACACCATGGTGTACGGCATCATCAACCTCATCAATTTCGCGCACGGCGAGGTCCTGATGGTCGGCGCACTGACCAGCTGGACGGTCATCGGGCTGATGCGTGACGCCATGCCCGGCGCGCCCGGCTGGCTCATCCTGCTGCTGGCGCTGATCATCGCGTGTGTGGTGGCGGCCACCCTGAACTTCGTGATCGAAAAGGTCGCCTACCGGCCCCTGCGCAACAGCCCCAAGCTGGCACCGCTCATCACGGCCATCGGCATGTCGATCCTGCTTCAGACGCTGGCCATGATCATCTGGCGCCCGACCAACAAGGCGTACCCGACGCTGCTGCCGAGCGAGTCGATCGTGGTGGCCGGTGCGTCGATCTCGCCCACGCAGATCATGATCCTGGTCGTGACGGCCATCTCCCTGGCCATCCTGACCTGGCTGGTCAACTACACCAAGCTCGGCCGCGCGATGCGCGCCACAGCCGAAAACCCGCGGGTCGCTTCGCTCATGGGCATCCGCCCGGACATGGTGATCTCGGCCACCTTCATCATCGGCGCCGTGCTCGCGGCCATTGCCGGGGTGATGTACGCGTCGAATTACGGCATCGCGCAGCACGCCATGGGCTTCGGCCCCGGCCTGAAGGCCTTCACTGCCGCCGTGTTCGGCGGCATCGGCAACCTGGCCGGTGCGGTGGTCGGTGGCATCCTGCTGGGCTTGATCGAAGCCATCGGCGCCGGTTACCTGGGCACCGTCACCGGCGGGGTGCTGGGCAGCCAGCACAGCGACATCTTCGCCTTCGTCATCCTGATCCTGACGCTTACCGTGCGGCCTTCCGGCCTGCTCGGCGAGCGCGTGGCAGACCGCGCCTGAGGAGCCACACACCATGAAGAGCAAGAATCTCGTCGTCTTCCTGATCGCCGCCGTGCTGCTGCTGGCGTTGCCGCTGGTGCTCCAGACCCAGGGCAATGCCTGGGTGCGCATCGTGGACATCGCGCTGCTGTACGTGCTGCTGGCCCTGGGCCTGAACATCGTGGTCGGCTACGCCGGCCTGCTGGACCTGGGGTATGTGGCCTTCTTCGCCATCGGCGCGTATCTTTATGCGCTGCTCGGCTCGCCGCACCTGACCGAGACCTTCCCGGCCATCAAGGCGATGTTCCCGGGCGGCTTGCATGCGCCGCTGTTGATCGTGATCCCGCTGGCGCTGGTGCTGGCCGGCGTGTTCGGTGTGCTGCTCGGCGCGCCGACGTTGCGCCTGCGCGGCGACTACCTGGCGATCGTGACGCTCGGTTTCGGCGAGATCATCCGCGTGTTCCTGAACACGCTCGACCATCCGGTGAACATCACCAACGGTCCCAAGGGGCTGGACGCGATCGAACCGGTGCACTTCTGGGGTCTGAACCTCGGCCGGCCGCTCAAGCTGGGCGACTACACGATCTCCTCGGTGTCGCTGTACTACTACCTGTTCCTGGCGCTGGTGATCGTCACGGTGATCATTTCGCACCGCCTGCAGCTGTCGCGTGTCGGCCGCGCCTGGATGGCGATCCGCGAAGACGAGATAGCCGCCAAGGCGATGGGCATCAACACCCGCAACATGAAGCTGCTGGCCTTCGGCATGGGTGCCAGCTTCGGCGGCGTGTCGGGCGCGATGTTCGCTTCGTTCCAGAGCTTCGTGTCGCCCGAGTCCTTCAGCCTGATGGAGTCGGTGATGATCGTCGCCATGGTGGTCCTGGGCGGCATTGGTCATCTGCCGGGCGTCATCCTCGGTGCCGTGCTGCTCGCTGCGCTGCCCGAGGTGCTGCGCTACGTGGCCGGCCCGCTGCAGTCGATGACCGATGGCCGGCTGGATGCGTCGATCCTGCGGCAGCTGTTCATCGCACTGGCGATGATCGTCATCATGCTGGTGCGCCCGCGCGGCCTGTGGCCTTCGCCCGAACATGGCAAGTCGCTCAAGCGCAAGGGGGGGGCCACGCCCGGCAAGCCGATCGAGGCGCCCGGCGTGGACAGCCCGGCCGATGAAGTTCCTGGCGCTGCTTCGCGCCCGATGTCGATCAACCCGTGAGCGAAGCGAGCACAGCCATGACAGACACCATTCTCGAGGTCCGCGGGATCTCCAAGCGCTTCGGCGGCCTGCAGGCGCTGTCGGATGTCGGCATCAAGATCCAGCGTGGCCAGGTCTACGGCCTGATCGGGCCCAACGGCGCGGGCAAGACCACCTTCTTCAACGTGATCACCGGTCTGTACACGCCCGACAGCGGCACCTTCGAGCTGGCCGGCAAGCCCTACCAGCCGACGGCGGTGCACGAGGTCGCCAAGGCCGGCATTGCGCGCACTTTCCAGAACATCCGGCTCTTCGCCGATATGACGGCGCTGGAGAACGTGATGGTGGGGCGCCACGTGCGCACCCATTCGGGCGTGATCGGTGCCATCCTGCGCACGGGCAGCTTCAAGGCCGAGGAGGCCGCCATTGCCGAACGCGCGCACGAGCTGCTCGAGTACGTGGGCATCGCCAAGTTCGCCGACTACAAGGCCCGCACGCTGAGCTACGGCGACCAGCGCCGCCTCGAAATCGCACGCGCCCTGGCCACCGACCCGCAGCTCATCGCGCTCGACGAGCCGGCCGCCGGCATGAACGCGACCGAGAAGGTCATGCTGCGCGAGCTCATCAGCCAGATCCGCAAGGACAACCGCACCATCCTGCTGATCGAACACGACGTGAAGCTGGTGATGGGCCTGTGCGACCGCCTGACGGTGCTCGACTACGGCAAGCAGATCGCCGAGGGCACGCCCGCGGAAGTGCAGAAGAACGAAAAGGTGATCGAGGCCTACCTCGGCACCGGAGCGCATTGATTGCTCGCCCCCAGGTCGCGCTCACTGCGTGTAGCGCTCCGCACCCCCTACCGGGGGCAATACCAGCGGCCCGGCAAAGCCGGTTCCGCGGTATTTCTGAAACAGACATGACGCTGGAAGCAATGTGATGAACGAAACAATTTCCCCCGTGGCTGCATCGTCAACGACCGCGGCCACCGGCAAGACCCTGCTGAAGGTCAGCGGGCTGAAGGTCGCCTATGGCGGCATCCAGGCCGTGAAGGGCGTGGACTTCGAGGTGCGCGAGGGCGAACTGGTGTCGCTCATCGGCTCCAACGGCGCCGGCAAGACGACGACCATGAAGGCGATCACGGGCACGCTGCCCTTCGTCGATGGCGACATCGAGTTTTTGGGCCGCAGCATCAAGGGCCGCGGCGCGTGGGACCTGGTGGGCGAAGGCCTGGTGATGGTGCCCGAAGGCCGGGGCGTGTTCACGCGCATGACCATCACCGAGAACCTGCAGATCGGTGCCTACATCCGCAACGACAAGGGCGGGATCGCTGCGGACATCGAGCGCATGTTCACCATCTTCCCGCGCCTGCGCGAGCGCAAGGACCAACTCGCCGGCACGATGTCGGGCGGCGAACAGCAGATGCTGGCCATGGGCCGCGCGCTGATGGCGCAGCCCAAGGTGCTGCTGCTCGACGAACCGTCGATGGGCCTGTCGCCGATCATGGTCGACAAGATCTTCGAGGTGGTGAAGACCGTGTACGACCAGGGCGTGACCGTGATGCTGGTCGAACAGAACGCCAGTCGCGCGCTGCAGCTGGCCGACCGCGG
>Ga0247813_10000133_pt1 | contig 93084 bp, 77 predicted proteins | sample UWRJL169409C1_FD_180719 | JGI IMG/M metagenome (GOLD analysis project Ga0247813, IMG submission 180719) | Plant litter microbial communities from Arlington Agricultural Research Station in Wisconsin, United States - UWRJ-L169-409C-1 | ecosystem: Environmental > Terrestrial > Plant litter >...
CGACGATCGTCCACCTGTAGCCCAGGCGCCGCCGCAGCCGAGGGGCGAGGGCAGACCCGAGCAGCCCACCGACCGCCGAGAAGGCGAGCAGCAGACCGTAACCGGTGCCGTCCAGCCCGAGCCGCTCCTCGGCGACCAGGACGAGGATGGAGAACGGCAGCATGTACCCGACGCTGGCCAGCGCCCCGATCAGCGCCAGGCCGCCCACGGCCCTGTGGTGCGCGAGCCAGACGATGCCGTCACGAGCCTCCGCGAAGACCGACGGGCGAGGCACCACGGCGTCCGACGGTGCTCTCGACGATCCACGCACCGGGAGCGCGAGGGCGACGAGGCCCGCCAGGGCCCACAGGCCTCCCGTCGCGAGGACGGGCGCGGCCGCTGCGAGCGCGAAGAGGAACCCGCCGAGCGGTGGACCGGCGAGCTCGTCGGCGATGAGCTGGCCCGCAGCGATCCGGCCGTTGGCGGTGTCGAGACGATCGCGGTGGACGAGCGAGGGCACCATGGCCACGGCCGCGCTGTCGACCATGCTCTCCAGCGTCCCCACGACGGCCATCGTCGCGTAGAGGACGACCAGCGACGAGACGCCGAGGTGGACCGTGAGCGCGAGGGCCACCAGCGCACCGCCTCGCAGCAGGTTGGCGGTCACCATGAGCGTGCGACGGTCTGCCCGGTCGACCCACACGCCGACGGGCAGTGCCACCAGGAGGCGGACGAGGGCGTAGAGCGTCGCGAGCCCCGCCACGAGACGAGGGTCGTCAGTCATGGACGCCGCGAGGAGCGGCATCGAGACGAAGGCGATCCCGTCCGCCAGGTTCGACAGCGCGTTCGCGCTCCAGAGCACGGCGAACTTGCGGCCTAGGGGCATCGGTCCACCTGAGAGGTGAGGGCGACCGAGCCGTGGTCGTCCGGTGAGCGTGCCACGAGGAGCCCTCCCATGCCTCTGCTCAGAGAGCAAGCGTGGCCCGGCGCACATCTCGGCGCGCCGGGCCAGGCTTGATCGGCTCGTCCCTGGGAGGCGTCTTCAGCCTGCTCCAGGGACCGCAGCCACTACTTGATGAAGAGCATCTCGCGGTACTTCGGCAGCGGCCAGACGGCGTCGTCCACCTGGGCCTCGAGGGCGTCTGCATACCCGCGGGCTGTCTCCATGAGGGTCCGGACCGAGGTGGCCGAGTGCTCCATGTGAGCCTTCGTGTCCGCGAAGTCGTGCTGCGCGAGCGCGGACTCCAGCTCCGTCACGGTCGAGAGCAGCAGGTTCGCGTTCTCGGCGATGACCTTGACCTGCGTGGTGTCGAAGGACACCCCGACCTCGTTGGCGACTGAGTACGTGGTCGCCAGGTCTGCGGCGTACTTGAGGGCGGTCGGGTAGATGACCGTCCGGGCCATGTCGATCACGAGGCGAGCCTCGACCGCGATCGAGTTGATGTACTGCTCGGAGTACACCTCGTACCGGGCGTTGAGCTCGACAGCCGAGAGCACGCCGGTCCGCTCGAAGAGCGCGATGACGTCGGGCTCGGTGTAGACCGGGAGCGCCTCGGCGCTCGTCGGCAGGTTGCGCAGGCCGCGCTCCGACACCGCGGCCTCGTGCCAGTCGGAGGAGTAGCCGTCGCCGCCGAAGACGGCGTCGCCGTGCAGCTCCATGAGCTCCTTGACGACGACAGCGACGGCCTCGGGGCGCGTGAGCCCCGCGTCGAGCTGCTTCTCGAGCTGGTCGGCGACCCAGGTGAGGGAGTCGGCCAGCATGGTGTTGAGGGCTGTGAGCGGCCCGGAGATCGACTGCGAGGACCCGACGGCACGGAACTCGAAGCGGTTGCCCGTGAAGGCGAAGGGCGACGTGCGGTTGCGGTCGCCCGGGTCGCGCTGGAAGTTGAGGATCTGCGACAGACCGAGGTCCATCATGCCGCCGTCGGTCGAGACCGAGATCTTGCCGGCCTTGATGTCGTTGTAGACACCCTCGAGCTGGTCGCCGAGGTAGACCGAGAGGATCGCCGGCGGGGCCTCGTTGGCACCGAGGCGGTGGTCGTTGGACGCCGAGGCGATGACGGCGCGCAGCAGCGGTCCGTACTTGTGCACGCCGCGGATGACCGCACCGCAGAAGAGCAGGAAGTTCAGGTTGTGCTCGGGCGAGGTCCCCGGGTCCAGCAGGTTGCCCTGGGTCGAGTTCCCGACCGACCAGTTGACGTGCTTGCCCGAGCCGTTGAGGCCGGCGAAGGGCTTCTCGTGCAGCAGGCACAGGAACCCGTGCTCGGCGGCGGTCGCCTTCATGACGGTCATGAGCAGCTGCTGGTGGTCCGCGGCCACGTTGGCGGACTCGTGGTACGGCGCGATCTCGAACTGCCCGGGGGCGACCTCGTTGTGGTGGGTCTTGGCGGGGATGCCCAGGCGGTAGAGCTTCTCTTCGAAGGCCTGCATGAACACCTGGACGCGCTCGGGGATCGCCCCGAAGTAGTGGTCGTCGAACTCTTGGCCCTTGGCGGGCGGAGCGCCGAAGAGCGTGCGGCCCGAGAGCAGCAGGTCCGGGCGGGCGGCGGCGAAGTGCTGGTCGACGAGGAAGTACTCCTGCTCGGGGCCGCAGCTCGCGTCGAGCGGCGCGACGTCCGTCTCACCCATGAGCGTCAGGACCCGGCGCGCGGAGGCGTCCATCGCGGAGATCGAGCGGAGCAGGGGGATCTTCTTGTCGAGGGACTCCCCGGTCCAGGACATGAAGACCGAGGGGATCATCAGGGTCGCGCCGTTGGCGGTCCACATGATGTACGCGGGGCTCGTCGGGTCCCAGGCCGTGTACCCGCGCGCAGCGTTCGTCATGCGCAGCGAGCCGTTGGGGAAGGACGAGCCGTCGGGCTCACCCTTGATGAGCAGGCTGCCGGTGAACTCGGTGATCGCGTGACCGTCGGCGTTGGTGACGATGAACCCGTCGTGCTTCTCGGCCGTGATGTTGGTGAGCGGGTAGAACACGTGCGAGAAGAACTTCGCACCCTTGCTCATCGCCCAGGTCTTCATCGCGGCGGCGACGATGTCAGCCGTGGCCGGGTCGAGCGGCTCGCCGGTCTTGACGGTCTTCTTGACGGCCTTGAAGGCGGTCTTGGAGAGCGCCTCCTCCATCTTCGCGAGGTTGAAGACGTCGGTCGCCCAGGTCTCGCTCAGCGGCTGCGTCTCGGCTGTCTGCACGGCGGGGCGGTTGAGGACCTCGGTGATCGCCTGGCTTCGGACGTGGTTGGCAGTCATGATCCAGCTCTCCATCGGTGACATTCGCTCTGGGCACGCTAAGGCCCGTGTGTTTCATGGAAGGGCCCCAGTGTTTCAGGCATGTTTCGTGACCGCTCCGCGAGAGCCCGCCTCGATCACCCTGGGCGGAGCCGTCGGACGGCCACGTCGAGCCACCGAGCACACGTCGTCCTCCCCGTGCCAGGTGCGACGACCTGACCTAGGGTGGTCGGCATGATCTTCCAGGGGGCTGAAGGCAAATGACACTGGGCAAGGTGCTCGTCGTCGACGACAACCACGACATCTGCGACCTGCTCGCGCTCAAGCTCACGAACGCGGGCTTCGACGTCACCCAGGCGAACGACGGGATCACCGGTCTCGAGCTCGGGCTGAACGGGTCCTTCGACCTCGTGGTGCTCGACGTCATGATGCCGGGGATGTCGGGCATCGACGTGCTCCGCAGGCTCCGTGACGCCGAGCAGACCGCGACCACCCCGGTGCTGCTGCTCACCGCGAAGACCCAGGAGCGCGACGTCGAGTCGGGCTTCGGAGCAGGCGCCGGGGAGTACATGACTAAGCCCTTCAGCCCCCGGGAGCTGCTCGTGCGCGTCAAGGCGATGCTCGCACGCAGTCAGTCCTGACGTGGTGACGCTCTCCTGGTCTGTGCTGATCGGCACGCTGGTGGTGCTCGTCGTGTGCTGCACGGCGCTGCTGGTCGCGACAGTCGCCGTGAGGCTCTCTCGAGCACGCCGGGCACGGCGCCACGACGAGCGCACCGCCCAGGTGAAGCCCCTCGTCCTGGAGGTCCTCACCGCCGAGGACGAGGAGGTCGCGCCGGCCTGCGAGGCCGTCGCAGCTCTCCCTGACACGCTGTGGCCGACCGCTGAGACCTTCGTCCTCGCCGCCTTCGACTCTGTGCGGGGCGAGGTCCGCGACGCCCTGGTCCAGGTGCTCATCCAGCGCGGCACCCTCGAGCGTGCCCTCGCCGCGACGCAGTCCCGCAGCGCCGTGCGGCGGGCGCGGGCCGCAGAGGTCATCGGGCTCGTCGGGCACGTCTCCGGACGACGAGGACTCGTCCGTCTGCTCTCCGACCCGAACATCGAGGTCCGCACCGTCGCCGCGCGTGCGCTCGGCCAGATTGGCGACCCGCACCTCACGTCGATCCTCCTCGACTCCCTGCGCCCGGGATCCGACGTCCCGCCGAGCGTCGTGGGGACGGCGCTCCTCGGGTCGGGCGAGACCGACACGGCAGCGCTCGAGGCCGGCCTCGCCGCCGACGACGAGGTCGTCCGGCTCACAGCCATCGCCGTGTCGGCGGAGCTGCTCGTGCTCGCGACGGCCCGAGCCGTCGCAGACCGCGGGCTGACCGACCCGTCGGTGACGGTCCGGGTCCAGGCTGCCCGAGCGCTCGCGCGGCTCGGCGGTGCCTGGGCCGTCCCGGCCCTCGCCGCCGCGACTGACCCGACCGAGGCGTCGGTCGTCAGGGTCGCGGCGACGCGCACCCTCGGCGAGATGCCCTTCCCACCGGCCAGGGCGCACCTCGCCCTGCTTCGAGACGACGAGGACCCCGACGTCCGCCGGCTCGCCACCGCTGCGACACCGTCCCGTGAGACCGCAGGAGGCGACCGGTGACGCTCGACCCTGTGCGGGACGCCCTCCTGACGTTCTTCGACGTCTCGGGCCCCTGGCTCCTGCTCTACTTCTTCCTCATCAACACCTCGTACCTCGTGCTCATCATCCTCGCGAGCGTGAACTTCGGCAGGCACCTGCGGCGAACGCAGTTCTCCGGGACGACGAGCGCCGCACGGTCGCCCCTGACCCCGGGGGTCTCCGTCCTGCTGCCCGCGTACAACGAGGCGAACGTGATCCTCGACTCGGTGCGCTCGGTCCTCGACCTGCGGTACCCGGACCACGAGGTCGTGGTCATCAACGACGGCAGCACCGATGCGACCCTCGAGAGGCTCGTCGAGACCTTCGGCCTCGTGCGCAGCGGGCGGGACGTCGCGGGGCGGATCGAGGTCCGCGGGGCGGTGCGTGACGTGTGGGTCCCCGCCGACGAGAGCATCCCGCTGGTGGTCGTCGACAAGGAGAACTCCGGGCGCTCGGACAGCCTCAACATGGGGATCAACGTCGCCTCGCGCGACCTCGTCGTCATGGTCGACGCAGACTCCGTCCTCGACCCCGACGCCCTGCTCGTCGTGTCCAAGCCCTTCGCCGACGACCCGCAGAACGTGGTCGCGACGGGTGGGGTCATCCGCGCGGCGAACGGCTGCCGTGTGGTCGGTGGCCGCGTCGTCGACGTGCGGATGCCACGCTCGGTCGTGGCCCGCATCCAGGTGGTCGAGTATCTGCGCTCCTTCTTGCTCGGCCGTGCCGGGTGGTCGCAGGCCGACGCGCTCATCCTCATCTCGGGAGCCTTCGGCATGTTCCGCCGGGACATCCTCCTCGAGGCCGGCGGGCTCGACGCCGACTCGATCGGCGAAGACTTCGAGCTCGTCATGCGCATCCACAAGATGATGAAGGACTCGAAGCGCGACTACAGGGTCGTGTTCGTCGCCGAGCCCGTGAGCTGGACCGAGGTCCCCGACACCCTCGCGGTCCTCGGACGCCAACGACGTCGCTGGCACCGCGGTCTGTGGGAGGTCCTCTGGGGCTACAGGCGCATGACCTTCAACCCGCGCTACGGGCGCATCGGCATGGTGGCGCTCCCGTACTACTGGTTCTTCGAGCTCTTCGCCCCGCTCCTCGAGGTCGTCGGCGTGATCGTCGTGCCGCTCGGGCTGCTCCTCGGGGTGGTCAACGTCCCGTTCGCCGTGGCCTTCCTCCTCGTGGCCTACGTGTACGCCTTCTTCGTCACCTGCGCAGCGCTGCTCGTCGAGGAGATCTCCTTCCACAGGTACGCACGCTGGCGCGACCTCGGTGCGATCGTCCTCGCCTCCGTCGCCGAGAACATCGGTTACAGGCAGCTGACCGCGCTCTGGCGCCTGCAGGGGTGGTGGGCCAGCCTGCGGAAGAAGAAGGCCGTCTGGGGGACCATGACACGGGCCGGCTTCGGCAGCAGCTGACGCCCTCTCGGCCTGCGAGGTGAGGGTAGCCTTGCCGCGATGATCTCCTCCCCAGCACCGTGCGCGCGGACCACCTCGGCAGACACGACGGACGGCCTGCGGTCATCGGGAGCGAGCATGAGCGACCGACAGCCCGATGGCACGTCCCGCAGGCCACGCCGCGTCGGCTGCGCGCTGATCTCCCGCGACCTCGACGAGCCGATGGCCGGAGCCGCGGGCCGGGCAGACGCATGGGTGCTCGTCGAGCACCCTGGTCCCTGGCCCTCCGAGGCACCCGAGGGCATCCTCCCCGACGCGGTGCTCGAGCACCTGGGGCAGCCGGGCGTCCGGGTGGTGCTGATCCGTCGCCCGCGCTCGCGAACCGTCACCAGGCCCGTCTGCTTCCTCGCGTCGACGCACCCCGACGGCCCCTGGGTCCGCCGTTTCGAGATCGAGACCTACGACGACCTGCTGACGCTCGACGTGGCGGCCGCCGCCGCCGGAGTCCGACCCGTGGCGGGGGAGCCGCACGACCTCCCTCTCGTCCTCGTCTGCACCCACGGGCGCCGAGACGTGTGCTGCGCGGAGCTCGGGCGGCCGTTGCTGCCGGCCATGGCTGCGCGGGACGACGTCGACGTCTGGGAGTGCACCCACGTGGGCGGTGACCGCTTCGCGGCCAACGTCGTGCTGCTGCCGCACGGTCTGCACTACAGCCGGCTCGTCGACGAGACTGCGGCCGAGGTGCTCGACGCCTACGTCGACGGTCGGGTGGTCTCCGAGCACCTTCGCGGCCGCTCAGCCTTCAGCCAGCCCGCACAGGTGGCCGAGCACGCCGTGCGGCACCACACAGGCATCACCGAGACCGACGGCTTCACCGTCCTCGCTGAGCGTCTCAGCGAGGACGGCACGAGCGCACGTGTAGAGATCCGTCACCGGACGACGACCTTCGTGGTCTGCGCCGAGCGGACGCCGACCCCGGGAGCTCCAGAGAGCCACGCGTGCGTGCGGGGCGTCGAGCCCGCCCGGTGGAGCTCGTGGCGCGCGACCAGCGTCGAGCAGCTCGACGAGGCTCGCGCCGGTGGTGGGATACTGGAGCAATGACTTCCGCGACCACCCTCGAAGCGACCGGCACGCCCACGGACGGGTCGAACGCGTCCGCGCAGGCCACGCCGTTCCTCCCGCCGTTGCGCATCGGTCAGCACACAGTGCCCTCGCCGGTGGTCCTGGCGCCCATGGCGGGCGTGACGAACACGGCCTTCCGCAAGCTCTGCCGCGAGCACGGACCGGGTGGTCTGTACGTCGCCGAGATGGTCACCTCGCGCGCGATCGTCGAGCGCAACGAGCAGGCGCTGCGCATCGTGACCTTCGAAGACGGTGAGTCGCCCCGCTCCGCGCAGGTCTACGGCGTCGACCCGGCGACTGTCGGCGCGGCCGTGGAGATCATCGCGGGGGAGGGACGTGCCGACCACGTCGACCTCAACTTCGGCTGCCCCGTGCCCAAGGTGACCCGCAAGGGCGGCGGCGCCGTCCTGCCGTGGAAGCGCGAGCTCTTCACCCGCATCGTCGACGCGGCGGTCGAGGCCGGCGCGCGGCACGACGTCCCGGTGACCATCAAGATGCGCAAGGGCATCGACGACGACCACCTCACGTACCTCGAGGCGGGGCTGATCGCCGAGCAGGCCGGTGTCGCGGCGGTCGCGCTGCACGCCCGCACCGCCGCCGACTACTACTCGGGGACGGCCGACTGGTCGGCGATCCGCCAGCTCAAGGAGACCGTGACGAGCATCCCGGTGCTCGGCAACGGCGACATCTGGTCGGCCGAGGACGCCCTCGAGATGGTTCGTCAGACCGGGTGCGACGGGGTCGTGGTCGGGCGCGGCTGCCAGGGGCGCCCCTGGCTCTTCGCCGACCTCATGGCCGCCTTCAACGGCTCCGACGAGCGCGTGACACCCGGTCTCGGCTACGTCGCCGAGACGATCTACCGGCACGGCGAGCTCATGGCCGAATTCTTCCAGGACGAGGACAAGGGCACCCGCGACCTCCGCAAGCACATGGCCTGGTACCTCAAGGGCTACGCCGTCGGCGGCGACGCCCGTCGTGCTCTCGCGATGGTCTCGACCCTCGCCGAGCTGCGCACCCACCTCGACACCCTCGACCACGACCAGCCGTACCCCGGCAAGGACGCAGAGGGCCAGCGAGGCCGTCAGGGCAGCCCCAAGAAGCCTCACGTCCCCGACGGCTGGCTCTCCTCCCGCGAGCTGAGCGACGAGCACCGCGCCAAGCTCCTCGAGGCCGAGCTGAGCGTCTCGGGCGGGTGAACTGTTTCGCGACCGTAGGCTGATACCGTCCCTGGACTTACTATTGCCGAACTGGTCCTTCATGGACCGAACAAATGCGGCAGGGGGCCGAAGTGGAAAGCGTCGTCACAGATCCCGAACTAGATATCGACGGAACTGATCTTGAAGAGCATAGCAGATTAGCGGCTGCCAGCTACGCACTTGTGCGAGGGCAGTACGTGGACCTCGCTTCGGTGGTCGATAGGCTTTTACGAGACTGCCTCGAATCTGAAGGAATAGTCGTACAGTCAATTCAATCGCGTGCAAAAGAGCTCCATAGCTTCGCGGTGAAGGCGGCTCGAGAAGATGAGCAATTGAAAAATCGACCGCGATATGCGGATCCGTTGAACGACATCGAAGATCTCGCGGGCTGCAGAATAATCACCTCGTTCGTCGATGATGTCGATCGGGTCAAGGGGCTTATTTCCGAACAATTTGATGTCATCGAAGAAGTCGACAGGTCGACATTTTTGAGGAAGCAGAGCAGGCTGGGCTACGAAAGTTACCATTTTGTGGTTCGATTGAGGCAGGACCGGCTCGACCTTCCCGAGTATCAGCGTTTCGCTAAGCTGAAGATCGAATTTCAGGTTCGAACGATCCTTCAGCACGCTTGGGCAGAAATCGAGCATGACATACAGTACAAATCTTCTGAAGAGCTGCCTGCCGAGATCCGCCGCCGCTTCACTGCTCTGGCAGGTCTCATTGAACTCGGTGATCGGGAGTTCCAAGGAATCGCAGACGCCTACGAAGAATTGAAGCGCAAGGCGGTGGTGAGCATCGAAGAGGGGAATCTCTCCGAAGTTGAGATCACTCCCGACTCACTCAAGAAGTACGCGGACGGTGAACTGGGCCCTGATGGTCGAATGAAGACCTGGGGTTATGCTTGGATGGTGAGGCGCCTTAAGTCGCTCGGGTTCGAAAATCTCCAGCAGGTGGCCGAGTGCACCTCGAACTACGACACTGGCAAAATTAGTCAGGTATTCTATGGTCGTCGCGTGGGTCAGTTGACTCGTCTGGACGATCTCGTTCTGGCGGGCATGGGCCAGAGATATGTGAGTGTCATGACGGATGTTGCGCCTGACGATCGTGAAGATGTCGAAGCGAATCTGAATTTGAAGCTGAGCCTTTTGGAGGCAGAGGGCATTCCTGTCGGCAGCTATCGACCAGCCCCCGCCAGAGATCCCCAGGTTGGTTCGGCTCGCGCGGCAGAATAAGGTGCGGGTGGTGCACCGTTAGGATGCACCACCCGCACGCATTGGGCTCTGCGATTTAAGCCTGGACCCACACCGTGGTGTCCTGCGGCACGGCGGTCTGCTCGCCGACCGTGGACAGCGGGCCGCTCGTGATGAGCACCTGCGCGCCTGCGGGCAGAGCGACCGGCGACTCGCCGAAGTTCGTCAGCACGAGCACGTCGTTGTTGACGAAGGCGAGCACCGAGGCCGACCCTGCGAAGTCCTCGACCCAGCCGAGCGACCCGAGACCGAGGTCCTTCGCGCGACGCGTGGCGAGAGCCGCCTTGTACATGGAGTACGTCGAGCCCTCGGTCGTGCGCTGCACGTCGGCCGCGCACTCCTTGTAGGAGTCGGGCTGGGGCAGCCAGGTCTTGCCGGTCGGGCCGAAGCCGTAGCCGGGCGCGTCGGCGACCCAGGGGAGCGGCACGCGGCAGCCGTCGCGGCCGGCCTCGGTGTAGCCGGAGCGCCACCAGGCCGGGTCCTGACGGAGGTCGTCGTCGAGGTCGGTGTGCTCGGGCAGCCCGAGCTCTTCACCCTGGTACACGTACGCCGAGCCGGGGAGGCCGAGCATCTGGAGGGTCGCGGCGCGGGCGCGGCGCAGACCGAGCTCGGCGTCCGGCTGCGGGTCGGTCTTGCCGATCCCGTTCGGGCGCACCGCAGCACCGGTGAGGCCCATGCGGGAGGCGTGACGGACCACGTCGTGGTTCGACAGCACCCAGGTGGTCGGCGCGCCGACGGCGTCCGAGGCCTCGAGCGACGCGGTGACGACACCACGCAGCGCTGCGGCGTCCCAGGCGGTCGTCAGGTACGAGAAGTTGAAAGCCTGGTGCATCTCGTCGCTGCGCACGTAGCGTGCGAGGCGGCTCAGCGGCTCGACCCACGCCTCGGCGACGAGGGCACGGTCGCCCTCGTAGGGTGCGAGGACCTTGTGCCAGGCGCGGTAGATGTCGTGGACACCCTCCTGGTCGAACATCGGCCCGGAGTTGCCGGCACCCGTCGAGCCGTCGTCGGCGGCCTCGTGGGAGTCCTCGGGGCCGGGGGCCTCGGAGGAGCCCTCGACCATCGCGACCTCGCCGTCCCAGTCGGGCAGACCCGGGGCCTTGACCATGCCGTGGGCGACGTCGATGCGGAAGCCGTCGACCCCGCGGTCGAGCCAGAACCGCAGGATGTCCTCGAACTCGCTGCGCACCTCGGGGTGGTTCCAGTCGAGGTCGGGCTGGCGGGTGTCGAACATGTGCAGGTACCACTGGCCGTCGGTGATGCCGTCTGTCGCGGCTGCGGCGCGCTCGCTGACGCGCGTCCAGGCCGGTCCACCGAAGATCGACTTCCAGTTGTTCGGCGGGAGCTCGCCGTGCTCGCCCTGGCCCTCGCGGAACAGGTAGCGGGCCCGCTCGGGGCTGCCGGGGCCGGCGGCGAGAGCGGCCTGGAACCAGGCGTGCTCGTCCGAGGTGTGGTTCGGGACGAGGTCGGCGATCACCTTGAGGCCACGCTCGTGCGCGCCGGCCAGGAGAGCCTCGAAGTCGTCGTTCGTGCCGAAGAGCGGGTCGACCTCGCGGTAGTCGGCGACGTCGTAGCCGGCGTCGGCCTGCGGCGAGCGGTAGAACGGCGAGAGCCAGATCGCGTCGACACCGAGGTCGACGAAGTGGTCGAGCTTCGAGGTGATCCCGGGGATGTCACCGATGCCGTCGCCGTCGGCGTCGGCGAAGGAGCGCGGGTACACCTGGTAGATCACGGCGGTGCGCCACCACTCACGGGCTGCGTCGCTCGCCGCGTGGATCACGGAGACTGTGGGGCTGGTGCTGGTCAGCTCGAGGGCGTCGGCGGCCGTGGCGGCAGCTGAGGTCGAGTCGGGGGTGGTCACGGCGGAGAGGTCCTTCGTGGTCGGAGACGGTGGATCGGGGGTGGCGTGGAGGCTCAGCTCGGGCGCTGGGCGGCGTGGATCCGCATGTCGGGCGAGGCGCCCGTGGAGTTGCGGACGATGAGCTCGGGGTGGAACAGCAGCTCGGACCTCGGTGCGCTGCCTCCGTTGAGGAGGGCGACGAGAGCGCTGATGGCCGCGTGGCACATGGCCGAGACGGGCTGGCGCACCGTGGTCAGTGGCGGGTCGGTGAAGGCGATGAGCGGCGAGTCGTCGTAGCCGACGACCGACAGGTCGTGCGGGACCGTCAACCGGCGCTGGTGGGCGGCGCGCACGACGCCGAGGGCCATGAGGTCGGAGCCGCAGACGATCGCGGTGTGCCCGGAGTCGATGAGGTCGCCGCCGGCGGCCTGGCCGCCCTCGACGGTGAACAGCGACGTCGCGACGTGCGGGCTCGCGTCCTCGATGCCGAGGTGGCGCTGCACGGCGTCCTGGAAGCCCTCGAGCTTGCGGCGGGCCGTGATGAAGCGGTCTGGGCCGGTGGCCAGGCCGATCTTCTGGTGCCCGAGCGAGACGAGGTGTCGCACGGACAGCTCCATCGCAGCGGTGTCGTCGGCCGAGACGAAGGGGGCCTCGATGTCGGAGGCGAAGCCGTTGATGAAGACGAGCGGGATGCCCCGGGCCAGCAGCCTGTCGTAGCGCTCGCGGCTGGCCTGGGTGTCCGCGTGCAGACCGGAGACGAAGATGATGCCGTCGATCGAGTGGTCGAGCAGCATCTCGATGTACTCGTCCTCGGTCGTACCGCCGGGGGACTGGGTGCACAGCAGCGGGGTGTACCCGCGCTGGGACAGCATGCTCTCGATCGTCTGCGCGAAGGCCGGGAACACGGGGTTGGTGAGCTCTGGGACGATCAGCCCGACGAGCCCCGCGGACCGGTTGCGCAGCTTCTCGGGGCGCTCGTAGCCGAGCACGTCGAGGGCCGCGAGCACGGCCTGTCGCGTCTCGGACGCGACACCGACCTTGCCGTTGAGGACGCGCGACACCGTCGCGGTGCTGACCCCGGCCTGCTGGGCGAGGTCGGTCAGGCGGGTCTTGCCGGCACCTGAGCCTTCGGGCGGGATGAGAGACACACCAGACCTCCTTGTCGTGCGTCAGGGCTGTCGTAGCGCTGATGGGCGTGGCCACGGAGGGTGGCCCCGAGGCGTGTTGCAAGACGTTGCAGAGCGACGACCGGCGCCTCATGCTACGACAGATCCGCGTGATCAGTGAAGAACTGGGTGATCTCACCCTCTCGCCTGCAAGGACTCTCGCATCGTTGCCTGAAAGTTACTGCAACGGCTTGCAAGGTTGCGCCGTGACGGGCTACGGTCTGGTCCATCAGGGCCAAGGACGGTGGATCTCGCCGGAGGAGGCCGGGTTCATCACTCATCTTTGGGAGCACAACGATGCGACGGAGCATCCTTCTCGCCGGTGCGCTGGTCACCAGCCTCACCCTCGCGGCCTGCGGGTCGAGCGACGACAGCAACGACGACACCGCCTCGGGCGACGCGACGACGGCTGCCGCCGGCGGCGCCGGTTCGCTCACGATCTGGGTGGACGAGACCCGCGAGGCAGCCGTCGGTGCTGCCGCCGAGGCTTTCACGGAGGAGACCGGGGTCGCGGTCGACCTCGTCCAGAAGAACTTCAAGGACGTCCGCCCAGACTTCCTCGCCCAGGTCCCGACCGGTGAGGGCCCCGACATCACCGTCGGTGCGCACGACTGGCTCGGCGAGTTCGTCAACAACGGCGTGGTCGCGCCGATCGAGATCGGCGAGAAGGCCTCGGAGTTCGACGAGGTCGCGCTCCAGGTCTACACGCTCGACGGCCAGCTCTACGGTCTGCCCTACGGCGTCGAGAACGTCGCGCTGATCCGCAACACCGCGCTCGCCCCCGAGGCTCCGGCCACCTGGGACGAGATGGTGGCTGCAGGCCAGGCCGCCGGGACCAAGTTCCCCGTGCTCATCCAGAGCGACGGCGAGGCGGGCGACCCGTACACGCACTACCCGCTCCAGACGTCCTTCGGTTCGAAGGTCTTCGCGCAGGACGCCGACGGGCTGTACACCCCTGAGCTCACGCTCGCCGGCGAGGAGGGCCAGGCCTACGCCGCATGGCTCGCCGAGCAGGGTGCTGCCGGGATCCTCGACGTCGACACCACGTACGACATCGTGCTCGAGGAGTTCAAGAACGGGAATTCGCCGTTCATCATCGGCGGACCGTGGATGGTCGACTCCTTCGAGGGCCTCGAGCTCGCGATCGACCCCGTCCCCTCGGCCGGCGGACAGCCGTCGCAGCCGTTCATGGGTGCGCCCGGGTTCTTCGTCAACGCGCAGAGCGAGAACCAGTTGCTCGCCAACGAGTTCCTCGTCGACTACATGTCGACCACCGAGGCCCAGGTCGCCCTCTACGAGGCCGGCAACCGTCTCCCGGCACTGACCGCCGCGGCTGACGAGGTCGCCGCCAAGGACCCGATCGTCGCCGGCTTCCGCGCCGCCGCCGAGAACGCCGTCCCGGCACCGTCCATCCCCGAGATGGCATCGGTCTGGACCTTCTGGGGCAACACCGAGGCCGCGATCGTCTCTGGCAAGACGGCTCCGGCCGAGGGCTGGGACAAGATGGTCAGCGACATCCAGGGCGCGATCGACGCCACGTCCTGATCCTCCGTACCACCACCGTGGCGCGGGCTCCTCGTGGGCCCGCGCCACGCCTGGGCTCACGCAGCCGTGACCCCCACCCCCGAACTCCCGCTCCACCTCGTGTGCGACGCGGTCCGCAGCACGTCGCACGGAGGAACAGATGAGCTCGACCCAGCAGAAGCCCGAGGCGCAGGTGGACGGCCCTCGGCGGACGCCCTCGTCCCTGCTCTCGCACGCGCGAGACTTCCGTCCAGGATTCCTCGTCAAGCTGGCGGTCATGGCCGTCATCGACGCCCTCGGCGTCTACGTCGTCATCACCGCCTTCACGGTCGGGTCGACGATCATCGCCTGGAGCATGATCGTGCTCCTCCTCGTGGCGAACGTCGTGTACTTCACCAAGCGCGCGCTGCCGATGAAGTACCTGCTGCCAGGCCTCGCCTTCCTCTTCGTCTACCAGGTGTTCACGATCGCCTACACGGGCTACATCGCGTTCACCAACTACGGCGACGGCCACAACGGCACCAAGCCGCAGGCCATCGAGGCTCTGCTCGCGCAGAACGAGAAGCGGGTCGAGGGCACCGACGCCTACCCGCTCGTCGTGGTGCGCGACGGGGACGAGCTCGGCTTCGCGATCATCGACGGCGACGAGGTCCGCGCGGGCACGGCCGAGGAGCCCCTCGCCGAGGTCGACGCCGAGGTCTCCGACCGTGCGATCACCTCGATCTCCGGCTTCGACATCCTCGACCGTCAGGGTGTGCTCGCCGAGCAGAAGGCCGTCGCATCGCTGCGGGTGGCCTTCTCCGACGACCCCAACGACGGCTCGATCCGCACGCAGGACGGCCGCAACGGCTACATCTACGAGTCGATCCTCGAGTACGACGAGGCCGCCGACACCATGACGAACACCGAGACCGGAGTGGTCTACTCCGAGAACGACTCGGGTCAGTTCGCCTCGCCCGACGGCGAGACTCTCAACGTCGGCTGGCGGGTCTTCACGGGGCTCGACAACATCAAGACGGCCTTCGGCGACGAGCGCTACTCCGTGCCCTTCGTCAAGGTGCTGATCTGGACCTTCGTCTTCGCGATCACCTCGGTCGTCGGGACCTTCCTCATCGGTCTCTTCTTCGCGATCGTCCTCAACGACCCTCGCCTCAAATACCGCCGCATCATGCGGTCGCTGCTGATCCTGCCGTACGCCTTCCCGGCCTTCATGTCCTTCTTGCTGTGGCGAGGGATGCTCAACACGAAGTACGGATTCATCAACGAGACGTTCTTCGGCGGTATGGACATCAACTGGCTCGGCGACCCGACGCTCGCGCGGCTGGCGGTCCTCGGCGTGCAGATGTGGGTCGGCTTCCCGTACATGTTCCTCATCGCGACAGGCGCTCTGCAGTCGATCCCGGGGGAGACCATCGAGGCGGCCAAGATCGACGGCGCCGGCGCGCTGCGCATCTGGCGCTCGGTGACGATGCCGCTGCTGCTCATCGCCGTGACGCCGCTGCTCATCGCGTCGTTCTCGTTCAACTTCAACAACTTCAACATCATCGAGATGCTGACAGCAGGTGGTCCGATGTTCTCGGACGCCTCGGTGCCGATCGGCTCGACCGACATCCTCATCACGATGGTCTACTCCATCTCCGGGCTGGACGGAGGAGCGCCGAAGAACTACGGCCTCGCCAGCGCCCTCTCGATCATCATCTTCGTCATCGTGGCGACGATCTCGGTGATCAGCTTCAAGAAGTCGCGGACCCTCGAGGAGATCAACTGACATGTCGACCACCACCGCGTCTCAGACTGCCCTCGCCCCGGACCGCGTCCGCTCCTCCCGCCGCCGCTGGTGGCGCGAGGTCGGATGGCGCTACATCGTGGGTGTGCTCGCGATCGCCTACGCAGGCTTCCCGATCCTTTACATCATCTCGGCCTCCGTCTCCGACGGCGGCACGCTGACGGGCTCGACCACGCTGTTCAGCACCTTCTCGACCGACAACTTCACCGCGCTCGGGGACACCCGGTTCTGGACCTGGGCCGTCAACACCCTGGTCATCGGCACCGTGACGGCGATCGCGACAGTGCTCATGGGCGCGGCCGCCGCGTACTCTTTCTCGCGCTTCCGCTTCAAGGGCCGCCGCCTGGGCCTGACCAGCCTGCTGGTCATCCAGATGTTCCCGCAGGTGCTAGCCTTCGTGGCCGTGTTCCTGCTGCTCATCAGCCTCGGTGAGGTCGTCCCGCTGCTGGGGCTCAACTCCCGGGTCGCGCTCATCATGGTGTACCTGGGTGGAGCGCTCGGCGTGAACACCTTCCTCATGTACGGGTTCTTCAACACGATCCCGGGTGAGCTCGACGAGGCCGCGAAGATCGACGGTGCGACTCACGCGCAGATCTTCTGGACGATCATCCTGCGCCTGGTCGCACCGATCCTCGCTGTCGTCGCGCTGCTGTCCTTCGTCGGGACCTTCTCCGACTTCCTGCTGGCCAAGCTGATCTTGCAGTCTGAGAAAAACTGGACTCTCGCGGTCGGTCTGTACCAGTGGGTCTCTGACCAGCTGTCGGCCAACTGGGGTCTGTTCGCGGCCGGCGCCGTGATCAGTGCGATCCCTGTCGTCGCCCTCTTCATCTTCCTGCAGAAGTACATCGTCTCCGGCCTGACCGCCGGCTCCGTCAAGGGATGACCGTGCCGCACCTCCTCGACCACCCGCACCACGACGGCTCGGCGCTCTACGTGTCGAACCAGACGCCGAGCCTGGGGGAGTCCGTGACCGTGCGGGTTCGCGTCCCGCTGGCCTGCACGGAGCGCGGGATCCACCTGCGCGTCGTGCGGGACGGTGAGCCGCGCATGTCGGTCGCCGCGCTCGTGGAGACCACGGCGACAGACCGGTGGTACGAGGCTCAGGTGCTGGTGCACAACCCCGTGACGAGCTACAGGTTCTTCGTCGACGAGGCCGGCGGGTACCGCTGGCTCAACGGCAAGGGGCTCTTCGCGCGCGAGGTCCCGGACGTCTCGGACTTCAGGCTGACCGTCTACGACCCGGCGCCGTCGTGGATGACCGGGTCGCTCGTCTACCAGGTGTTCCCGGACCGCTTCGCACGCGGCATCGCCGAGAAGCCGACACCCGCGTGGGCGCAGGACGCCGACTGGGGCGACGAGCCGATCGGCTCGGGCCCTGGTGTCGGCACGCAGCTGTACGGAGGCGACCTGCCCGGCATCGAGCAGCACCTCGACCACCTCGTCGACCTCGGCGTCGGCACGGTCTACCTCACGCCCGTGTTCCCGGGGCGGTCCAACCACCGGTACGACGCGAGCAGCTTCGGCCACGTCGACCCGCTGCTCGGCGGCGACGAGGCGCTCGTCTCCCTGTCGGCAGCCGTGCACGAGCGTGGCATGCGGATCATGGGCGACATCACCACGAACCACACGGGCGACGGGCACGAGTGGTTCGTCAAGGCGCAGGCCGACAGGTCGAGTCCCGAGGCATCCTTCTACTACTGGCAGGATGCCGATCCCGGCTATGTCGGCTGGCTCGAGCACGCCTCGCTGCCCAAGCTCGACTACACCTCGGAGGAGCTCGCGCGCCGGATGATCGAGGGTCCCGACTCCGTCATCGGTCGGTGGGTCGCCCAGCCCTTCGCCCTCGACGGCTGGCGGGTGGACGTGGCCAACATGACCGGCCGCTACGCCGACCAGGACATGACCCACGAGGTCGCCCGGACCGTGCGGCGCACGATGCAGGCCATCAACCCTGACGCCGTGCTCGTCTCCGAGCACTTCCACGACTCCGGCCTCGACATGATGGGCGACGGCTGGCACGCCAACATGAACTACTCGGCCTTCACCCGGCCCGTGTGGTCGTGGGTGGTCGCCGAGGACAGCGAGGTGCCCGCGCTCGGTCTCCCCAGCACACTGCCTCGCAGGTCGGGGCACGACATGGTGGCCGCCATGCGCGACTTCGACTCGGTCGTGCCGTGGAAGGTCGTCGCCTCGCAGTGGAACATGCTCGGCTCGCACGACACCCCGCGGCTGCGCTCTCTCGTCGGGAGCCTCGAGATGGTCGAGGTCGCGGCAGGGCTGCTGTTCACCTACCCGGGGACGCCGGTGGTCTTCGCCGGTGACGAGATCGGGGCCGAAGGGGGCAACGGCGAGCACGCGCGCGTCACCATGCCGTGGGACGAGCCCGAGCGCTGGGACGGCGACACCCTCGACGTGTACCGCCGCCTCGTCGCTCTGCGCAGGTCCAGCGTCGCGCTGCAGACCGGTGGTCTGCGCTGGGTCCTCGTAGAGGACGACGCCGTCGCGTTCCTGCGCGAGTCGCCCGAGGAGACCGTGCTCGTGCTCGTGGCTCGTGCGCCGTGGGGCGGCGCGGTGCTGCCTGAGGCTGTTGCTCCTGGCGCGCTGCCCGTGACCGTCTACGGCGACGTGCAGCTGGTCGGGGATGGCGACGGGTACAGGCTTCCCGGCGACGGTCCTGGTGTGCACGTGTGGCGGTTGCGCTAGCCCGTCGTCGGGCGGAGTGCTGAGACGACTCTCGTCGTCCCCAGGTGAGGGGGTTCATGCAGGCGTCCACAACGGGACATTCGCCGCGATATATATCGACACGGTCGAAACATGCTACTAGCATGTCGATCACCTGGAGCTCCGCAGCAGGCAAGCACGGGATCGCCCGGGACGAGGTGATCTTCGCGATGAGTCGTGCTCACCTCGTCGTCGACCCTTTCGGCCCGCGACGGGCCGGGCGTCTGCGTCCCCCCGCGCTGTATATCGGGCCGTCACGAAGCGGGACGTTGGAGATCCTCGCGATGCACGAGCCGCCCCGTCACATCTTCGTCTTCCACGTGATGCGCCTACGACACTCGACCGCTGCGGCTGTCGGCTACGAAGGAGAAGGAACATGAACGGCTCTCACCCCCAGGGGCTGTCGTCAGACGACGTGGCTGAGCTCGAGGCCTGGGCCGAGGCTGGAGACTTCGTCGGAGTCTCCGCGGGCCATGCTCTCGTCGGCGACGAGGCTCGCTCTGCTGGCCGGGCGCTCCTCGCAGCGGCAGGCATCGATGTCGATGCGCTGGACCACGAGCGGCTGTCGACGGCGTCATCGGAGGAGGCCGCAGCGCAACCCGTCACCCCAGGACCGGAATGGCATGTCCAGGCACCCGGTCCTCTCGATCGAGCTGCTCGCGAACGGGCCGCCAGGGAGGGCAAGGACCTCTCGACCTTCGTCCGTGACGTCGTCGACCAGTATCTGGCTGCGAGCTGAGTGCCGGGTCGCCCCGTGCCAGAGAACACTCCGTGAAGTGCTGCAAGACGCGCGTCGACCAGCCGTCCATCGCGTCGTTAGGCTTGTCTCGTGCCCCACACCACCGAACGTGAGACTGCCGAGTCCGGCTACACGCAGGCCGACCGTCTGCGCTGGGTCGACGAGGCGCCCAAGAGCAAGGCGCGGACCCCCTTCGAGCGGGACCGTGCGCGGCTCGTGCACTCCTCAGCGCTGCGCCGGCTCGGCGCCAAGACGCAGGTGCTCGGCCCTGCCTCGGACGACTTCATCCGCACCCGGCTCACCCACACCCTCGAGGTCGCGCAGGTCGGGCGAGAGCTCGGCAAGGCGCTCGGCTGCGACCCTGACGTCGTCGACACAGCATGCCTCGCGCACGACCTCGGTCACCCGCCCTTCGGGCACAACGGCGAGCGGGCCCTGGCCGAGATCGCCAAGGACATCGGCGGCTTCGAGGGCAACGCCCAGACCCTTCGGCTCCTCACCCGGCTCGAGGGCAAGGTCTTCGCCGACGACGGCCGGGCCGTCGGTCTCAACCTCACGCGCGCCAGCCTGGACGCCTCGGTCAAGTACCCGTGGGCCTACAAGCAGGGGCCCCTGCGCCTCGACGGGCGACCGACCCACAAGTTCGGTGTGTACGCGGACGACATGCCGGTCTTCGAGTGGTTGCGTCAAGGTGCCCCGGAGGGCGTCAAGTGCCTCGAGGCGCAGGTCATGGACCTCGCCGACGACATCTCGTACTCCGTGCACGACGTCGAGGACGGGATCGTCGGCGGCCGCTTCGACCTCAAGATCCTCGAGGGCGACGAAGAGCGTGCCCGCGTCATCGACGCCGTGCAGACCTGGTACGGGCACCTCGTCTCGCCCGAGGGGCTGCGCGACGCGATCGACCGCCTCGACGCCGCCGGTCTGCTGGTGCAGGGCTTCGACGGGTCGCGCCGGGCGCTCGCCACGCTCAAGGACACCACGAGCCAGCTCATCGGTCGCTTCGCGAAGGCTGCCGAGCGCGCGACCCGGGCGCAGTACGGCGACGGTCCGCTCACCCGCTACGCGGCGATGCTGATCGTGCCTGAGGAGACGCTCGCCGAGATCCTCGTGCTCAAGGGGCTGGCCGTCGCGTACATCATGGCGCCGCGCGAGGGCGAGCCGCTGTACATCCACCAGCGCGAGCTCATCGCCGATCTCGTCGCGGTGCTGAGCGACCGGGCTCCCATCGCCCTCGAGCCGGCCTTCGCGATCGACTGGAAAGAGGCCGACGACGACGCTGCACGCCTGCGCGTCGTCGTGGACCAGGTGGCGTCGCTCACCGACGTCTCGGCAGCCCAGTGGCACGCTCGCCTCGTCCAGCCTGGGAAGCTCGACGACTGACGACTCATGGCTCAGAGATCGATGCTGAGCTCGGCGAGGACGCGGGTCAGGCGTCCGACGAACTGTTCTGGTACCTCGGCAGGCAGGGCGTCGACGGGCCACCAGGCGACGTCGTCGCTCTCGTCGCTGACCACCGGGACGCTGTCCGCGGCGGCGAACGCCACGTAGCCGACGTCCCAGTGGACGGCGCAGCGGCCGAAGCCGTCGCCGAGAGCGTGCCGGTCCAGGTCGACCGGGACGAGTCGTGCGAGCTCGAGACCCGTCAGGCCGCTCTCTTCGTGAGCCTCGCGCGCTGCTGCCGCAGCGACCGACGTGTCACCGGGCTCGACGTGACCACCGACCTGGACCCAGAACCGGCCCTTGCGGTGATAGCAGAGCAGCACGCGCCGCAGGTCGGGGCTGAGCACGAAGGTGCTCGCGGTGAGGTGCTGGGGTGACGCGTCCCGGTCAGCGGTCCCGCCGCCGGCGAGGTACGCGAGGTACTCGGTCCGCAGCGTCTGGAGGTGCTCGGCACGAGGGGCCCAGGTCGCCAGGACGTCGGCGAGGGCGTCGGTGCGCGGGTCTGGCTGGCGGGCGTCGCCTGCGACCTTCTTGGGCGGCAGCCCCGAGCGGGTGCCAGCGGTGGGGGAGTCGTCGGGGTGGGTCGCGTTCACCCCAGGACACTACCTGCGCCGGCGTACCCCGCCGGGTCGAAGGTGCCGAAGCGCTCGCGGAACGTGAAGGCGAAGTCCGGCCACAGCAGTGTGAGGCGCCCGTTGCGGTCGTCGCGGTACCAGCTGGTGCAACCACCGGTGCGCCACACGGTGCCCTCTCCGGCCTCGTCGAGCCATGCGGAGTACTCCTCCTCGGCGGTGCGCGACACCTCGAGCACCCCGGAGGACCGCACGTGCTCGAGCGCCCCGAGGACGTGCTCGATCTGCGTCTCGATCATGAACACGGCCGAGTTGTGCCCGAGGCTCGCCTGCGGTCCGTTGATGACGAACAAGTTCGGGAACCCGTGCACGCTCGTCGACGCGTAGGCGCTCATCCCCGCGTCCCAGTGCTCAGCGAGCGTCCCGCCGTCGCGTCCGACCACCCGCTCCGCCCACGGTGGGCGGGTCGACTCGAAGCCTGTGGCGAGCACCAGGACGTCGAGCTCGTGCTCGTTGCCGTCTTCAGCCACCACGGTCGACCCGTGCACCTCCCGCAGGGCTGCCGGGACGACGGTGACGGTGCTCGACGCGACGGCGGGGTAGTAGTCGTCGGAGAGCAGCACGCGCTTGCAGCCGATCTCGTAGTCCGGTGTGAGGACTGCCCGCAGCGACTCGTCGGGCACCTGCTGGGCGAGGTGCCCGAGCGCGGTCGCCCGGAGGCTGTCGACGAAGCCCGGGACGGCGCGACGAGCGGCCAGGCCTTGCTCCATGTCCCAGAACATCCGGGACCGCAGCCGTTCGACAGCACCCGGGACCCTGCTCAGGCCCCGTCGCTCGGCGGGTGTGTACTGACGGTTCTCCCGCGGGACGACGTACGGAGCGCTGCGCTGGAACAGCACGACCGAGTCTGCGTCGCGGGCGACCTGCGGCAGGATCTGCACGGCGGACGCGCCGGACCCGACGATCCCGACCCGTTTCCCTGCCGTCTCGACGCTGTGGTCCCACCTGGCGGAGTGGAACACGGGCCCGTCGAAGGACTCCAGGCCAGGAGCCGCCGGTACACGCGGCTCCGACAGCCGCCCCGCACAGACCACCACGGTGCGGCAGCTGTACGCGCCTGTCGTCGTCTCGACCGACCACCGCTGGGCGTCGGCGACCCACCGCATGGACAAGACCTCGGTGCCGAGCCGCAGGTACGGGGCGAGACCCTCGTCTTCGACAGCCTCGGTCAGGTACTCGCGGATCTCCTCGCCTGGCGCGAAGACCGCCGACCACTCCGCACGCGGTCTGAAGGAGTACGAGTAGAGGTGCGACGGCACGTCGCACCCGACCCCCGGATAGTGGTTGTCCCGCCAGGTGCCGCCGACGCCGTCGCCGCGCTCGAGCACGACGAAGTCCGTGCGCCCGGACCGCAGGAGCCGGATGGCTGTCCCCAGGCCTGCGAAGCCAGCGCCGACGACCACGGTCTCGACCTGCGTCACGCCAGGAATGGTGCTCATATGCGGGCCGCCTCGACCGGACCCTGCGCGAGTCGGCCGTCGACGAAGGCCTCGACGAGGGAGAGGACCTCGGCAGGACGTTCCGCGAGCAGCGCGTGACCGGCGTCGAGCTCCGCGTGGCGTACGTCGTCGAAGGTGCCGACCAGCTCCTGCGAGAGGGCGGGGGAGACGAGGGCGTCTGCTCGCCCGGTCACGACGAGGACCGGGGCTGCCACGTGCACGTGGCGCAGATCTACGGAGCGTGCCCACGCCAGGCGTCGGCCGGTGAGCTCGTCTGCGGGGAGGAGAGGAGGCGTCGCACCGCTCGAAGCCGACGGGCTCAGAAGCAGGAGACGCGCGACGGCATCGAGAAGGTCCGAGGTGCGCTCGCGGACGGCGACCAGGTGGTCGAGGGCGTCTCCGAGACGGTCGTCCGGTGCGAGCCACCCGCCGAGCAGGACCAGCCCGGTCACACGCGGGTCGGCCGCAGCGACGGCCGTCGCTACGAGCGCACCGAAGGACGAGCCGACGAGGACGATCGGGTGCGCGCCGTCGTCCTCCTGCTCCCCGATCCCGCCGTCGTCCTCCTGCTCTCCGATCCCGCCGTCGTGCTGGCGGCGCTGGTCGGCGAGGTCGTCGATCGTGCGGCGGACGTGCTCGACCTGCGCGTCGAAGGAGACACCAGCAGCCTCTGTCGAGAGGTCGACGGTGACCACGCGGCCGCGGCGAGCCAGCATCGGGTGGACGAAGGCGTAGTCGTCAGGGCTCCCGGAGAGGCCGGGCACCAGGACGACCGTGCTCGGCCGAGGGTTCGCCGTCACGGCAGGCGTGCCCCGCTGATGAGGTCGGTGCGCTCGCGGCCTGAGGGCAGGTCGACTCCTGCGCCGCCGTCTCCTCCGTGTGCCCCGGTGCCGGCCGAGCCAGCTGCGCCAGCCTCTCGACCGGCATCTGTCCCGCGTGCTGTGGTCGGATCCTGCTCCTCGGCAGTAGCCCCAGACGTGGAGACGGACGGCGTGGTGACTGGACCGTAGTCCGTCGTGCGCTGACGGACCGGGCGACCGATCTCGTCGGCGAGACGGGCGACGTCGCTGCGGTCGAGCGCCCTGTAGGCCTCCGCACCAGCCTCGGGGTCGAGCGTCCCGTCGAGCAGCAGCCCGCCGAGGTCGTTCGCCCCGCCGAGCAGCAGCGTCTGGCTCGTGCGCATGCCGAGCTTGGTCCACGCCGTCTGGATGTTGTCGATCCGACCGGTGAGGACGAGCCGCGCGACAGCGTGCAGCGCGCGTGTCTCGCGCAGCGACGGTCCGCCCCTCGTCCCGGTGACGCCCGGGGCGTCCAGCGGGACGAAGGGCATCGCGATGAGCTCGGTGAACCCGCCCGTCACGTCCTGCAGCGCGCCCAGACGACGCAGGTGCGCCAGCTGCTGCTCGGGCGACTCGACGTGCCCGTAGACGATGGTCGCGGTCGACCGCAGCCCCGCCGCGTGGGCTGTCGTGATCGACCGCTCCCACTGCTCGACCGTGAGGACCGACGGACCGCCGAGCACCTCACGGACACGCTGGTCGAGCACGAAGGCACCCGTACCTGGCACGGTGTCGACCCCGGCTGCTCGCAGCGCAGCGAGGTACTCACCGAGTGAGAGCCCGAGCCGTGCCGCACCCTCGTGCACCTCGGGTGGTCTGAAGGCGTGCAGGTGCATCTCGGGTGCCTGGGCGCGGATCGCCTCGACCAGGTCGAGGTAGTCGTAGCCGGGTCCGCCGCTCACAGCGCCCTGCGCGCAGATCTCTGTCGCGCCGAGCGAGCGTGCCTCGGCGACGAGGGCACCCACCTGCTCGACCGTCAGACGGTCCGGGGAGAACAGCGACGCGTCGATGTTCCGGTTCACCACGAAGGTCACGTCCTCACCGACGGTCTCTCGCCGGACCTCGTCGGCGAGGGCCGCGAGGGCGTCGAGGTCGGCTCCGTCCGCCTCGAGCAGCAGGAGATAGTCGTCGTCCGACAGACCGGCGGGCGCGCTCGCGGCCCGGGAGAGGACGTCGGCGACAGCTGGGCTGAGTGCGGCTGTCGAGGCGCGGGTCGGCAGGACAGGGGTGACCCGTGGGTCGAAGGGCCGACCGACGACGGGCGCGTCCTCGATCGCGAGGAAGGTGTCGGGGTCGACGAGTGGGTCGAGGTGCGGGCGGATGCGGTCGTCGACCCACGTGCTGGCGTCGGCGAGGTAGGGCGGGTGGGCCGTGAGGCGTTCGCGCAGCTCAAAACCGGCGGTCGCGGTCAGGGCTGCGAGGTCGCCGATGTGCGGCCAGGGACGCTCAGGGTTGACGTGGTCGGCGGTGAGCGGGCTGACGCCGCCCCAGTCGTCGATCCCGGCGCGGACGAGCAGCCCGAGCTCGTGCGGGTCGGTGAGGTTCGGCGGTGCCTGGACCGTCGCGTCAGGTCCCATCACCACGCGTGCCACGGCGACCGCGGCGATGTATTCCTGGAGCTCGAGGTCAGAGTCGTTCTGCATCGCGGTCCGCGGCTTGGCGCGGAAGTTCTGGACGATCGTCTCCTGGATGTGCCCGTACCGCTCGTGCGACGCACGGATCGCGAAGAGCGCCTCGGCGCGGTCGGCGTCGTCTTCGCCGATGCCGAGCAGCACACCGGTGGTGAAGGGGACCTTCGAGCGACCAGCGTCCTCGAGGACGCGCAGCCGCAGCGCCGGGTCCTTGTCCGGGGACCCGTAGTGCACGCCGCCCTTCTCCGACCACAGGCGGGTCGCGGTCGTCTCGAGCATCATGCCCATCGACGGTGCGACGGGCCGCAGCCGCTGGAGCTCGGCCCACGACATGACCCCGGGGTTGAGGTGAGGGAGCAGACCGGTCTCCTCGAGGACCAGGACCGCCATGGCCCGCACGTACTCGAGGGTCGAGCCGTAACCGTGCTCGTCGAGCCACTCGCGGGCCGACGGCCACCGGTCCTCGGGACGGTCGCCGAGGGTGAAGAGCGCTTCCTTGCAGCCGAGCGCGGCTCCGGCGCGCGCCACGGCGAGGATGTCCTCGGGCTCCATGAAGGACTGCTCGCCCTGGGCGCGCAGGCTGCCGGGTGTCTCGACGAACACGCAGTAGTGGCAGCGGTCCCGGCAGAGCTTGGTGAGCGGGACGAAGACCTTCTTCGAGTACGTGATGATGCCCGCGCGACCGTTGCGCTCGAGACCCTCGTCACGGATCCGTGAGGCCAGGACGAGCAGCCGTTCGAGGTCGTCGCCGCGCGCACCGAGCAGCAGGGCAGCGTCAGCCTGCGTCGTCGTGCCGGTCCGCTCGGCCCGGTCCAGGGCTCCGCTGATCGCCTCGCACGTCATGTGTCCTCCGCTCCCGGGCGCGCCCGGCATTCTCTGTCTGTCGTGCTGCCGGCGGGCCGCGGAGGGCACCTGATCGCGGCCTGTGACGACCGCTCCAGAGCACTCGGGTCGGCTCGGGACAGGTGCCTGCGACGGCGAGGGCAGCTCTGAGCGACTGTACCTGCGCCGAGGTGCCGAGGTCGGACGAGAAGGAGGGCCTGTGGACTCAGCGCGATGTGCACAAGGAGGGCGCGAGCCGGAGCGAGGTCTGTGCTGCGCCGCGAGCGTAGACGTCTCTCGGGGCGGGCGCGGAAGCTCGAAGGGCCGGAAGTGCGTCCCAGCCGCGTCCACAGGGGAACTTGGACGACTCGGCGTCCACAGGCCGCAGCGACGAGGTCATCCGCAGCGTCGGGGACGCCTAGACTCGACGACGTGGCTGGTCTCATCAAACGCGAAGACGTGGACGCTGTCCGTGACAAGGCGCGCATCGAGGAGATCGTCGGCGAGCAGGTCACCCTGCGTCCCGCTGGCGTGGGCTCCATGAAGGGCTTGTGCCCCTTCCACGACGAGCGCTCCCCGTCGTTCCACGTGCGCCCCCAGGTGGGCCGGTGGCACTGCTTCGGCTGCAACGAGGGCGGCGACGTCATCTCCTTCGTGCAGAAGATCGACGGGCTCGGGTTCTCCGAGGCTGTCGAGTACCTGGCTGGTCGCGTCGGGATCCAGCTCCGCTACGAAGAGGGCAGCGGCCCGCGACGCACCGAAGAGCCGGGCAAGCGCCAGCGCCTGCTCGAGGCCAACCGCATCGCCGGAGCCTTCTTCGCCGAGCAGCTGCTCAGCCCCGAGGCAGCCGCCGGGCGCGCCTTCCTCGCCGAGCGCAGCTTCGACCGCAACGACGCCCTGCACTTCGGCATCGGTTATGCCCCCAAGGGGTGGGACGGGCTCCTCAAGCACCTGCGCGGCAAGGGATTCACCGAGGCCGAGCTCACGGCCTCGGGTCTGGTCAGCCAGGGAAACCGCGGGATCTACGACCGCTTCCGGGGCAGGCTCATCTGGCCGATCCGCGACGTCACCGGCGAGACGATCGGCTTCGGGGCACGCAAGCTCTACGACGAGGACCAGGGCCCCAAGTACCTCAACACCCCGGAGACCGCGCTCTACAAGAAGTCGCAGGTCCTCTACGGCATCGACCTCGCCAAGCGCGACATCGCCAAGAACAAGCAGATCGTCGTCGTCGAGGGGTACACCGACGTCATGGCCGCGCACCTGTCAGGTGTGACCACAGCGGTCGCGACCTGCGGCACGGCCTTCGGCTCCGACCACGTGCGCTTCGCGCGTCGCCTCGTCGGTGACACCAGCGCCGGCGGCGGCGTCCAGCTCGCCGGGGGTGGCTCCTCGGGCGGCGAGATCATCTTCACCTTCGACGGTGACGCCGCCGGGCAGAAGGCCGCCATGCGCGCCTTCGGCGAAGACCAGAAGTTCTACGCGCAGACCTTCGTCGCCGTCGAGCCCTCCGGCATGGACCCCTGCGACCTGCGCCAGGCTCGCGGCCCCCAGGCCGTCCAGGCCCTCGTCGAAGGACGCCAGCCGCTCTTCGAGTTCGTCATCAAGACCACGCTCGCGACCTACGACCTCGACACCGCCGAGGGGCGGGTCGCAGCGCTGCGGGCCGCCGCGCCCGTCGTCGCCGGGATCCGGGACACCGCCCTGCGTCCCGAGTACGCGCGCATGCTCGCCGGGTGGCTGGGCATGGACGGAGAGTCTGTGCTGCGCGCCGTCCAGTCCGCCGGCCGCGGGCAGGGTGGGCAGAGCTCCCAGCAACGAGGCAACGACCGTGGACGCCCGTCCGGCACCGAGCAGAGCGGCGACGGTGGCTCACGTCTGCCCGGAGCCGACACCGGTGACGGGTTCCAGCGCCCGAGCCAGTCCGACCCCATCGCCCGCCTCGAGCGCCAGACCCTCGAGGTGATCCTCCAGTACCCCCACCACATCCCGGCTGCTGCTGTCGACGACCTCCCCGGCGACGCCTTCACGGTGCCCGCCTGGCGAGCCGTCCACGAGGCGATCCGCGCGGCCGGCGGGCTGGCGACTGCCGCGCAGCGTCAGGACTCCGAGTGGGTCGGCCTGATCACCGAAGAGTGCTCGCCGCCCGTGCTCGCCCTCGTCAACGAGCTCTCGGTCGCGCCCCTGCCCGAAGACCGCCCCGGGGCGATCGACGACTACGTCCAGGGCGTCGTCCGGGCCTTCGTCGAGCTGGGCATCACGCGAAAGATCGGCAACGCCCGCAGCCGCCTCCAGCGCCTCGACCCCGTCGCCGAGGCCGAGGCCTACAACCAGGCCTTCACCGACCTGCTCAGCCTCGAGCAGCAACGCCGCGAGATCCGCGAGCAGGGCGCCCGGGACTGAGGGGAGTCCTCCCGATCTCGTCTGGGCCTGCGTGGGCTGCCCAGGCGAGCACCTCGGACCGGGTGTGCAGAGTCTTCGCAGGCACGACACCGACTCTCCCGAGCACCTGTCGACAGCCCTCGTAGCCTCGCGCCATGACCCAGCCACACACGGGGGACCGGCACGTCCCGACCTTCGACACCGAGAGACCAGACAGCGCGCCAACCCAGACGTGGACACCGGCTCGTCACCGCGCCCTGGTCGTCACGGCTCTCCTAATCGTGTGCGCGGCAGGGATGGGGCTCGCCTGGACGCTGCGCGGACCCAGCAGTGAGCTCGTCCGGAGCATCGCCCCGACGACCGCAGGCATCTGGGGTGTCGACCGCCTCGCCGAGGTCCTCGTGATCCTGCTGGGCGTCGTCGCTGTCGCCGTCGGGTGGCGTGCACTGCGCTCCGGCATCCACTCTGCAGCGCTCGCGGTCTCTGCCGCGGTCGGGGTCGTCGCGGCCTACGCCGCCAGCGAAGGGATCAAGGCCGTGGTCGCGGCGGACCGTGTGTGCAGGGGCTCACGCCGGTCGCCGAGCGGGTCGGTCTGGGTCTCAGTACCCGTCGGCACGCTCGATGACGTTGCGGAGCTCGGCGATCACCTGGAGCCTGTCGACCTCTCGTGCGTGGCTGAGCATGGTCACCGCCGCCTCGAGCGCGATGAATCCCCCGAAGAACACCGTGCTGGTGTCCGGGGTCGGGGTGATGAACGACTCGAGGCCCGACATCGCCGTCGCGATCCCGAGCACCGAGGCGTCGTGGTCGCTGTCCTTGGCGGTCAGCGCGTCGAGGTAGACCGTGCTGGCCTTCAACGGGTCACTGGCGCTCATGGGGCGACATTAGCTGCGGCTCGCCTCGCACGACAGGCGAGACAGAGGTGAGAGGGAGGTGAGATCGGGGTGATGTCGGGGTGAGAGTGTGACGACGGCCGTTCCCAGCAGAGACGTCCCACACTTCGAGGCCACTGAGCGGGGGCGGCGGCCACAGGTCTAGCCTCCCGGCATGACGACGACAGGCCTGGCCAGAGGATGGAACGACGCGACGACCTACGCACGGACCTTCGGGCGGCTGTGCGACGGGACGATCGACCCGCTCCTCGACGAGGTCGAGCCCTCCGGTGGCAGGTTGCTGGACGTCGGCACGGGGCCTGGGCGTTTGCCGCTGGCAGCGGCCGGGAGGGGATGGGACGTCACGGCCGTCGACCCCGAGGCGCAGATGCTCGCGATCGCCTCGGAGACCGCTCCCGCCACGACGTGCATCGAGGCGGCCCTGCCCGATCTGCCCTTCGACGACGGAAGCTTCGAGGCCGTCGTCGCCGGATACGTGGTCAACCATCTCCGTGACCCGCGAGCGGGTGTCGCGGAGATGGTCAGGGTGCTGCGTCCCGGTGGTGATCTCGCTGTGACGATCTGGCCCTCCGAGCCCACAGCGATGAACGCGATGTGGGCCGAGGTCGTGGAGCGTGCAGGGGTCGAGCGGCCTGCGTCGACCGCGACTCCCGCGCGGGACGACTTCGCCCGTACCGAGGACGGGCTCACCCAGCTGCTGGCTGGGGCCGGGCTGGAGGCCGAGACGCACGTGGTGGCCTGGGACTTCGAGATGGACGCAGATCTGCTGTGGACGGGGGTCGAGGCGGGGATCGCGGCCATCGGTGGGACCTATCTGGCGCAGGACGACCGCAGGCGCTCAGCGATGCGCACCGCCTACCGGGAGATCGTCGACGCCAGGTTCGGGACGGCTCCGCTCCGTCTGGCGTCGCGCGCGCTCCTGGGGCGAGGGACACGCCGCTGAGAGCACACGATGGTGACCAAAGCCACTCGGGGCAGTGTCATGGCGGTGGCTCCGGCGCCGTTCTGACCTCACCTTCGTGGCGAAGGTCGGCGGACACGACGAAGGCCCTTGATCAGCAGTGCTGCTGATCAAGGGCCTTCTATGTGGCTCCCGCGACTGGACTCGAACCAGTGACCGTCCGATTAACAGTCGGATGCTCTGCCAACTGAGCTACGCGGGATCGACCGGAGAAAACACTACCAGGCTTCAGGTGGTGCTCCTGACGCCGACCTCAGACGGGCCAGCGCGGACCGCACCGCGGCCTGGGCGAGCGGGGCAGACAGGTCTGCTCCCGCGTCTCCGACGACCTGGGTGAGCAGGTTGCCGACGTGATCTTTGCGCACGGCGACACGTGCGGTCAAACCGGCGCCCAGAGGAACCGTCTCCGACATCACGACCGAGGCCTGGACCCGCTCTCGGAAGACCCGCATCAGGGAGGTCTTCGTGGGTTCGGCGATGCGCAGCAGGAGCGGGGCGTGGCCGTCGACCCACGTGACCGTGAGGGTCGACGACTCGGGGTCCCACGAGCCACGATCGACGTCGCACCACGCGCACGAGGCTGTCGAGGTGCCGTCGGACCGGATCAGCGAGGAGCTGGTGGCGACGGCCCACGAACCGTCATGAAGACGCCCGTGAGCCAGGACCCGATCAGCGCGATCGAGGTCGAGCGCAGCACGGACGCCGGCGGGGAGCTTCTCGGGACGTGACAGGAGACCCATCCGGCCAACCTAGCGTGCGGGTGGGGGCCGTGCTCGATCGGGGAGTCGGGTGCCAACCGAGACGCCCGGCCCACCGCGGTGAGTCAGACCTCCACAGTGCTCTGACTCGCCCGAGCGAGGGAGCGGTGCCCTGCGCACCATGGGTGGGCAGGGCACCGTGGTCGACGAACGACGCTGTCGTTCGTCTCTGAGGTGGGCCTACTTCTGGCGCAGCACGGAGTCGTGGACCGTGGCGACGTCCGCGCGGGTTCGGACGGCGGTGTCTTCGATGCGGGTGAGGCGCTTGAAGATGTCGCCGTCGAACTTCACGCCTGCAACTCCGGGGGTGAGCAGGTCGAGGATTGCGGTGAGCTGTGCTGCCTGAGTGGGTGTCATGTCGTCCTCCTGGTTGAGTGTGCTGGCCGCGTCTGCGACCTGCTGTGCTGTGGTGCTGGGTCGGATCTCGAAGTGCATCTCGTCGACTGAGGCGTCGTCCCAGTCGCCGCCCCAGTCGATGACCTTGGTGGCTGCGAGGATCGTGCGGATCTGAGCAACCTGGGGTCCTGTGAACGTGCCTCGGCGGAACTGCGGGTGGCGACCGCCGTTGAGGTCGACCGCCGTTGCTGAGGCGTGGTTGGAGTACCAACCGGTGGAGCCGATCTTGGCGCCGGGCCTGTGTGAGCTCGTCGATGTGATCGCCTCGACCCGGGCGTGGAACTCCGTGGCGACGTAGCCGAGAAGTGTCGCTACAGGCCCGGCCAGCGCGACGGGTCCGGTGGGGACCCCTGGGAGCTGGACCAGCTGCGGTGAGCCTGCGGGCACCAGGGGCCAGCCGTTGACTGATGTGGCCATGTCTCTCCTTCGTTGAGTAGTAGTGGTGGAAACAAGCCGTGTTCGAACACGTGTACGAATCTAGGGTGCGGAGTGGCGGGGCCCTAGACCCTGGTGGGCTGCTTCTCGGCCCCTGGGGCTCTGGCGTTCTCGGCCGGGAGCGGCGTCGGCAAGGGCTGATCACCCGCGGAGGGGGCGGGGAGTGCGCAGGACGCAAGAAGCCCCCGACCTCGCGGAGAGGTCGGGGGCTTGGTCGTGCGAAGGCCCATGTCGGAGACGGCACACGAGTGCGGCGGGCGTGAAGACTGGTCGACGGTCGGACCACCACAGGTTCCGGGTCGTCGTCGGTGCCCCGTGCCGGGCTTGAACCGGCGACCAGCCGATTATGAGTCGGACGCTCTGACCATCTGAGCTAACGGGGCTCGCGCACGATCCTAGCGGGCGGGTGCAGGAGTCGGTGCAGGTCGGCGGGTGCGTGACGCGCGGCCCACCGGGCGTGGGCTCGCCGTGGACAGGGCTGGACGGCGTCCGCTCACGAGATGGCGGTGGCATCGCTGGGGACGCGCCGATGCGCGCGGTCAGTGATGCAGACGCTGGTGCTGTCATGGGAAGATACAGCCATGGCTATCCGAGAGATCCGCGTCGTCCCCGACCCCGTGCTCCGCACCCCGTGCGAAGAGATCACGACGATCGACGACAGGGTCAGGGGCCTCGTCGAGGACCTCCTCGACACCGTGAATGACGACGGCCGCGCCGGACTCGCCGCCAACCAGATCGGTGTCAGTCTCCGGGCGTTCTCCTGGAACATCGACGACGAGATCGGCTACGTGCTGAACCCGAAGATCGTCGAGCTGTCCGAGGACGAGTACCAGGACGGCGACGAGGGCTGCCTCTCGGTCCCCGGTCTCTGGTACCCGACCGAGCGTGCCTGGTACGCCCGCGTCGAGGGGACGGACCTCGACGGCAACAAGGTCGTCGTCGAGGGCACAGAGCTCATGGCGCGCTGCCTGCAGCACGAGGTCGACCACCTCGACGGCTACCTCTACCTGGACCGCCTGGACAAGGCCGTCCGGAAGAAGGCGATGCGCGCGCTCCGCGAGTCGCTCTGACATCTCCGCCGGACCCGGCCAGCGCCCCGCGCACACAGACTGTCGTGCGACGCTGGCGTAGGCCGGGGAGCCTGACGCGCTCTGTGCACAGGGCGCGCCGCCCTGCTGGTCAACCGCGGGTCCGTGAGGCATGATGTCCTCAGCAGTACATATATGTCGTGGAGCATGTGACTTCTCGTCCAGATGCTCGAGGTCGTTGGGGAAGACGAATCTCGACTCTAGGAGGGACACACATGGCTGGTGCCATCACCCGCGGCGTGCTTTTTGTGCATTCATCACCGCGCGCGCTCTGCCCGCACCTGGAGTGGGCGGCGAGCAACGTCCTCGACTCCAGTGTGTCTTTCGACTGGATCGAGCAGCCTGCTGCGCCCGGACTCTTCAGGTCCGAGTACTCGTGGCAAGGCCCCCAGGGCACGGGTTCACGCATCGCCTCGGCGCTGCGCGGATGGACTCACCTGCGGTATGAGGTCACTGAGGAGGCCAGCCCTGGCATCGACGGTTCTCGCTGGAGCCACACCCCTGAGCTCGGCATCTTCCACGCGGCGACCGACGCTCACGGGAACGTCGTCGTGCCCGAAGACCGCATCCGTGCGGCGCTCGTGCACGCCCACGACCCGCACCGTCTTCAGGAGGAGCTCGGCCTCGCGCTGGGCCAGGCCTGGGACGACGAGCTCGAGCCCTTCCGCTACGCCGGTGCTGGTGCACCGGTCCGCTGGTTGCACCGCGTCGGCTGACGCACGAGGCCCGGGAGGGCGTCATCGCTAGCGCTCTCTCGCGTCCCGTCCCGGACGCCACGACAGCCGTCGGCGCCCCGCGGCGGCCGACGACGATCGTCCCGGAGATCCAGGCGCTGCGTGCCCTCGCCGTCGCCGGGGTGGTGCTCTACCACCTGTGGCCGTCTCTGCTGCCTGCTGGATTTGTCGGTGTCGACGTCTTCTTCGTCATCTCCGGCTACCTCATCACCTCGCACATGATCGGCGAGGTCGAGCGGACCGGACGTCTGGGCCTCGCCCGCTTCTACGCCCGACGCGCCCGACGGATCTTGCCGGCCGCCACCCTCGTGGTCGTCTCCACGACAGTCGCGGCTCTCGCGCTGCTGCCCGAGCTCCGCTGGGCCGAGGTCACCCGCCAGGGCACGGCCTCGCTCCTGTGGGTCCAGAACTGGTTGCTCGCTTCCGACTCGGTCGACTATCTCGCCGAGGGCACGGCACCGAGCCCCTTCCAGCACTTCTGGTCGCTGTCGATCGAAGAGCAGTTCTACGTGGTCTGGCCCGTGCTGCTCGTCGCGCTGCTGTGGTGGCGTTCCCGGACCCGCACGGCACGCGCGGCCTCGGGATCTGCCGACGCCCGCAGAGCCGCTCTGACCCTGGTCCTGGTGCTGACCGTCGTCTCCTTCGTCTGCTCTGTGGTGATCACCGGGAGCGGCGACCCTGCGGCGTACTTCGTCAGCCACACCCGGTTCTGGGAGCTGGGCGTCGGTGCTCTGCTCGCGCTGAGCGCCCTGCGCACGGCCGGGGCTGCAGCCCGCGCCGTCTCTGCGTGGGTCGGTCTGCTGCTCATCGCCGGTGGCATGGTGCTCGTCCCGCTCGAGGGATTCCCGGGAGCCCTCGCGCTCGTCCCCACCGTGGGGGCCGCACTGGTGATCTTCTCCGCGCGCGCGGGCAGCACCCCGGCCGTCAGGCGCCTCAGCTCTGTCCGGCCGGTGCTGTGGCTGGGTGACGTCTCCTACTCGGTGTACCTGTGGCACTGGCCGCTCCTCGTCCTGGCTCCCTACGCGGTGGCTCGGCTGGTCGGGAGCTCGACGACGAGCGAGGCCTCGACCGTCGTCCTGGGCGTGGTGCTCGTCCTCTCGCTCGTCCTCGCGGGGGTGTCCCGCAGGGTCGTCGAGGTGCCCTTCCACCGAGGGCTCGCCCCGCAGGCCAGCGCTCGGCGTGTCCTCGGTGTCGTCGCAGCGGTGCTCCTGGTCAGCGTGGCCGCCGTGCAGGTGCCGGGGGCGCTCGGGGCCGCACGCGCCGAGGGCCGTGCGGCGCAGGCCGAGACCCTGCTCGACTCTGCGCCGACGGAGCTGGGGGCCGGATCGCTCTCGTCGGCCGGGATCGTCTCCTTCGCCCCGGGCGACCCTGTGATCGTCCCGGCACCTGAGAACGCCCGCGACGAGCTTCCTGAGGGTGCTGAGGGGCGCTGCAAGGCGTCCGAGGGCCCCGAGCCCGCCCCGCGCTGCGAGTTCGGTCCTGCGGATGCAGAGCACGTGGTCGCGCTCGTCGGCGACTCCCACGCCGAGTAGTACCTGCCAGCGCTCCAGGAGGTCGCCGAGCAGCAGGGTATCCGGGTCGTCACGTACCTCCGCAGCAGCTGTCCGTACACGACTGCCCAGCCGGTCTCCGACGTGGAGCGTGACGGAGTCTGCGAGCGGTCGAACGAGGCGACCACCCAGGCGCTCCTCGATGACACGAGCATCGATGTCGTCGTCACCTCGAACCGGACCGACGTGGACTTCGTCATGGCTGAGGGTGTGGTCGGGCCCGTCGACGGCTTCGTCGAGGCGTGGACAGGGCTCGTCGGTGCGGGCCTGCCTGTCGTCGTGCTGTCCGACAACCCGCAGATGCTCCCGGAGGACGCGACGACGGAGTGCGTGGTGGCCAACGCCGACGACCCGACGGTCTGCGCACGGCCCGCTGCGGAGGCGCTGCCGCTCGACCTCCAGGTCGAGGCCGCGGCGGAGGCTGACGTCACGCTGGTCGACACCCTCGGCTGGTACTGCGCCGACGACACCTGCCCGGCCGTCATCGGCAGCGTGCTCGTCTACCGCGACTACCACCACATCACGCCCGCGTACTCCCGCACGCTCGCGCCGCTGGTGTGGGAGAGCATCAGCGAGGTCGTCGACCCGCTCCCAGCAGGCTGAGAGAGCCGAGCGGGCTTCCGAGGTCGGTCCGGCACGCCTCGGGCTATAGGTCGTGCCTTGCGAGGCAGCGGGCGTAGTGCCTCGCGGAGCGGAGGGGCGCCCAGACGGGCGCCCCCGGGCGACCCGGCAGCGGCACCGTCGTCCAGACGACGAGAGCGGCCCCGACCTCGAAGGTCGGAGCCGCTCTCGTGTCGTGACGCCGTGGGTGCCGTCCGGGCTGCTAGCCCCCTCGTCAGCCGACCGCGTCAGGTCTCAGGCGTTGCGGACGATCAGCGCGACGTTGTGGCCGCCGAAGCCGAAGGAGTTGTTGATCGCCGCGATGTCACCCTCGGGCAGCGCACGCGGGGTGTCGCGCACGAGGTCGATGTCGAGCTCGGGGTCCGGGTCCGACACGTTGATCGTGGGCGGGGCCGTCCGGTTGTGCACGGCGAGGACCGTGAAGACCGTCTCGAGCGCACCCGCGCCACCGAGCAGGTGACCGGTCATCGACTTCGTCGCCGAGAGCGCGACGTGGTCCGCCTCGTCGCCGAGGAGCGTGCGGATGGCGCGGGCCTCGATGAGGTCGCCGACTGAGGTCGACGTCGCGTGGGCGTTGACGTGCACGATGTCGCGCGTCGTCTGGTCGGCGTCGGCGAGAGCGGACTTCATGGCGGCGATCTGCCCACGGCCCGTCGGCTCGGGGGAGGTGATGTGGTAGGCGTCCGAGCTCAGGCCGACACCGGTGAGCCGGGCGTAGACGCGAGCACCGCGGGCTGCGGCGTGCTCGGCGCTCTCGAGGACGACGACAGCCGCACCCTCGCCGAGCACGAAGCCGTCACGGTTGACGTCGTAGGGCCGCGAGGCAGCCGCCGGGTCGTCGTTGCGCAGGGAGAGCGTGCGCGAGGCCGCGAAGGCTGCGAGAGGCATCGGGTGGATCGCTGCCTCGGTGCCACCGGCGACGACCACGTCGGCCCGGCCGGAGCGGATCATCTCGATGCCGTAGCCGATGGCCTCGGCGCCTGAGGCGCAGGCGGAGACGAGGGCGTGCGCGCCCGCACGGGCACCGATCTCGAGCTCGACGTAGGCCGTCGGGGAGTTCGGCATGAGCATGGGCACGGTCATGGGGAGCACACGACGTCCGCCGCGCTCGCGCAGGGTGTCCCACGCGTCGAGGGTGGTCCAGATGCCGCCGATGCCGGACGACACGACAGCGCCGATGCGCTCGGGGTCCGTGTCGGGGCTGCCGGCGTCGGCCCAGGCCTCGCGGGTCGCGATGATCGCGTACTGCGCCGACGGGTCCATGCGCTTGATCTCCGGGCGGGGGAGGACCTGGTCGGGCGTGACCTTGAGCTGCGCGGCGAAGTCCACGGCGATGCCGTACTTCTCGGCCCAGTCGTTGTCGAGGGTGCGCGCGCCGGACTCACCGGCCAGAGCGGCCTTCCAGGTGGACTCCACGTCGCCGCCAAGAGGCGTGGTGGCGCCGAGACCGGTGACGACGACATCGCGGGCGTTGCTCATGAAGTGCTCCTGGGTGACGGGGGGAGAGGGGCGAAGTGTGGGGGGCGGCGCCGGCGCGGGTGTGCTGCCAGGGCGGCCGCTGGGCGCGGGGTCGGAGGTGAGACCTCCGACCCCGCGGTCAGGCGTTCGTCAGGCCTGAGCGCCGTTGATGAAGCTGACGGCGTCGCCGACGGTCGAGAGGTTCTTGACCTCGTCGTCGGGGATCGTGACGGAGAACTTGTCCTCGGCGTGCGTGACGATGGTCATCATCGAGAGCGAGTCGATGTCGAGGTCGTCCGTGAAGGACTTCTCCGACGTGACGGAGTCGGCCGGGAGTCCGGTCTCCTCGGCGACGATCTCGGCGAGGCCCGCGAGGATGTCCTGCTCGGTGTAAGCCATGGGTGTGTCTCCTTGTGTTGGTGAACTGCTGGGGGGTCGAGAAAGAGGTACTGGTGAAACCTACGGCAGGACGACGACCTGCGCGGCGTAGACGAGGCCGGCACCGAAGCCGATCTGCAGCGAGAGGTCGCCGGACTTCGCCTGGCCCTCGGCGAGCAGCCGGTCCGTCGCGAGCGGGATCGAGGCCGCCGACGTGTTGCCGGTGTCGGCGATGTCACGCCCGACGACAACCGTGTCGGGGAGCTTCAGCTGCTTGATGAACTGGTCGATGATCCGCATGTTGGCCTGGTGGGGCACGAACACCTGGATGTCGTCGGCCGTCACACCGGCGGCGTCGAGCGCCTGCTGCGCGACGACGGGCATCTGGAACGCGGCCCACTTGAAGACCGTCTGGCCCTCCTGGCGCAGCGTCGGCCAACCGAGCTCGGGCTGCGTGCGCAGGTCCTGCCAGGAGTGCGTCTGGCGGATCGTCTGGGCCTTCGAGCCGTCCGAGCCCCAGATGGTCGGGCCGATGCCGGGCGTGTCGGAGGGGCCGACGACAGCTGCGCCGGCACCGTCACCGAGGAGGAAGGAGATCGACCGGTCGGTCGGGTCGATGAAGTCGCTCATCTTCTCGGCACCGATGACGAGCACGTTGCGGGCGCCGCCGGACCTGACGAGCGCGTCCGCCTGCCCGATGCCGTAGGAGTACCCGGCGCAGGCGGCCGAGATGTCGAAGGCCGCGGCGGGCGTCGCGCCGATGCGGTCCGCGACGAGCGCGGCGCCGGCGGGCGTCTGGTGGAAGTACGTGACGGTCGAGAGGATCACGGCGTCGATCTCCTGCGCCGTGATGCCCGCGGCGGCGATCGCCTTGAGGGCGGCCTCCTCCGCGAGGTCGATGACCGTGACGTGGGCGTCCGAGCGGCGGCGGGTGATGATCCCGGTGCGCTGCTGGATCCACTCGTCGGAGGAGTCGATCGGGCCGGCGATGTCGTCGTTGGTGACGACGTTCGTTCCGCGCGCGGCGCCGAGGCCGAGGATGCGGGAGAACTCGGGACCTGTCGACTGCTTGATCTGGAGGGTCACTGCGCGTCCTCTGCGGTGGGGAGGGTGGTCGTGCCGGAGTGGCGGGCGACGAGATCACGGGCGGCGTCGAGGTCGGCGGGCGACTTCACGGCGACGGTCTCGACACCGGGCAGCGCGCGGCGCGCCAGGCCTGTGAGCACCCCGCCCGGCATGAGCTCGAGCAGACCGGTGACACCGGCGGCCGCGAGGCTCTCCTGGCAGAGGTCCCAGCGGACCGGCGCGGTGATCTGCGCCGTGAGGCGGTCGAGCACGTCCCGGCCGCTGCCGTGGGGCAGCGAGGCGTCGTCGGCGATGCTCGCGTAGGACGCACCGTCGGCGTTGGAGAGGAAGGTGACGCGCGGGTCGGCGGCAGACCACCCGGCGGTGACCTCGGCGAAGGCGGCCCGAGCCGACTCCATGAGGGGGGTGTGGAAGGCACCGGCGACCTTGAGCGCGATGACACGCGCCTTGGCCGGCGGGTTCGCCGCGAAGGCCGCGAGGCCGTCCAGGGAACCGGCGGCGACCACCTGGCCGCCTCCGTTGACGTTGGCGGGCCAGAGCCCGGCCGCCTCGATCGCGGCGAGCACCTCGTCAGGGTCCCCGCCGAGCACGGCGGACATCCCCGAGGGGTTGGCGGCGGCGGCCTCGGCCATGACGGCGGCGCGGCGCGTCACGAGGGCGACGGCGCTCGCGTCGTCGAGGACCCCGGCGACAGCCGCAGCGGCGAGCTCGCCGACCGAGTGGCCAGCCGTGACGTCGACGACGTCCGCTGCGTCACGGCCGTCGAGGACGGCGCGCAGCGCGATGATCGACGAGGCGACGATGAGCGGCTGGGCGACCCGCGTGTCACGGATGGCGTCGGCGTCGGCCTCGGTGCCGAGGGCACGCAGGTCGAGCCCGTCGGTCGAGAAGGAGGCGAGCTGGTCGGAGACACCCGGCAGCTCGAGCCACGGGGCGAGCATGGCGGGGGTCTGGGAGCCCTGTCCAGGGCACACGATGGCAAGCACGGTATTACTCTGCCCGATTCTCTGGGGGTCCGGGCCGTCACGACCCGCACGAAGTGTCTCTGCGGTCCTTGTGCACACCCTACAAGTCGAGGGTGCTCAGGCGGCCGAGCCTCTCACGGGTCGGTCGCCGACGGCCGGCCTCGGTGCGTGCGCTCTGGCGGAGGGCCGTGGCGCACGCACGCGAGGGTCAGCGCGCTGCGGCGAGCCTGCCGACGGCCAGGGCCACCTGCAGGACGAAGGACTCGCGCGCGTCGAGCGGGTCCCAGCCCGTGAGCTCGGCGACCTTGCGCAGGCGGTACCTCACCGTGTTGGGGTGCACGTAGAGGTCGCGCGCCGCGGCCTCGAGCGAGCGCCCGTTGCCGAGATAGGCCGAGAGGGTGTCGAGGACCGAGCCCGTCGCCTCGGACAGCGGTGTGTAGGCCAGGCGCACCAGGGTGCGGCGCGCCTCGTGGTCTCCGGTGAGCAGACGCTCGGGCAGCAGCTCGTCGGCGAGCACGGGCCTCGGAGCCTGCGGCCACGCAGGGACGGCACGCAGTCCGGCGAGGGCCGCGGTCGCCGAGCGCCAGGCGTCGTCGAGGTTCTGCATCGACGGACCGATGATGACCGGCCCGGGACCAAAGCGCGGGAGCAGCGAGTTCGCGACCCCGATGAGGTCGCCCTCGCCGCCGAGGACCAGCACCACACGGTCACCCTGGATGCCGACGAGCACGTCGCACGCGGCGCGGCTCGTGGCCCTGCGGAGCTCGGCCGCGCGGATGTCGTCGAGGGGGGAGACCGTCGTGCCGACCATGACCAGCACCTCGCCGAGGCCGGACCACCCGAGGGCGGAGACCCGTGACCGCAGCGAGTTGTCCTGGTCGCCGCGGATGATCGCGTCGACGACGAGGGCCTCGAGGCGGGCGTCCCACGCGCCGCGGACCTCGGCGGCGCGGGCGTAGACCTCGGCGGCCGAGAAGGCCACCTCGCGGGAGTACCGGAGCACAGCCTCGCGCAGGTCGCGCTCGCCGCCCGGCGCCGCGAGCTGGTCAGAGTGCGTCTCGACGACCTCCACGACGATCCGCACGAGCTGGAGCGTGTGCTGGAGCGAGATGGACCGCGTGAGGTCTGTCGGCGCCGCGGCGAAGATGTCCCCGACCCCATGGGGTGTCATCGTCCGGTCGGCGTACCAGGTGACGAAGGACGTGATGCCGGACTGCGCGACGAGCCCCACCCACGAGCGCTCGTCGGCTGGCAGGGCTCGGTACCAGGGGAGGTCTTCGTCGAGACGTCGCAGCGCGGCGGCGGTGAGCAGCCCGCTGCCGTCACGGACGCGTTGCAGGTTCGCGGCAGTCCCCGGGGTGCTGGCCGCCGGGACGTTCGCGTTCTGAGCAGCGGGTGGCATCCCCAGAGCATACGACCTGCGAGGTCTCAGGCGGGAGCAGAGTTGTGGGGAAGCGACAAAGGTGGGGTCTGTCCGGCCTCGCGGTGATGGTCTCTCCACTCCAGCCCACGGGCGTGTCGCGAGTCTCTGACGAGGACCGGCCACAGCCTTCCGACCGGTGCTCTCGGCCCTCACCGGCTATCGTCGGCGTATGGCACTCATGCCCAGACTCCGTCAGCTCATGCGCCGCAACCACTCGGCGTCCACGATCGGTACCCGTCGACCGACCAAGGGTGACCGCCGCGGCGACACCCTCCACGAGGACGCGCTGCGCGCGATGCTCGTCGACGACCCCAACAACATCCGCGCCTTCCAGGCGCTGTCCGAGGTGGTGCGCCGTCGTGCGGCGGACAGCACCCACAACGAAGACCCGCTCGCGGCCGAGGTCGCCGACCACGAGAAGCAGCGCGCTGCCGATCTCGCGGTGTGGGCCCTCGCCGAAGAGCTCGCGGGCAACCCGCGTGCCTGGTACCCGCTCGTCGAGCTGGCCCGGCTCTCCCTCGACGACGACCCCGAGGCGGCGATCCGCCGCCTCGCGACGGCCGCAGACCGCGACCCGAGCGGTGAGGCTCTCGTCGAGGCGATCTCGACGCTCCGTGACGCCGGTCAGCCCGTCGAGGGGCTCGGACTCGGTGTCGGCCACTGGCGCGCGAAGGAGCACACGCCCGAGGTCGGTCGTCAGGTGGTCTTGGCAGCCCTCGAGGCCGACAGGCTCTTCGACGCCCGTCACCACCTCGACTCGCTCTCGTACAGCCCCGACAAGCGCGCCGTCGCGAAGATCCGTCCGGAGCTCGAGAAGGCCATCGCCCAGGCCGAGCAGAAGCTCTCCGGCACCTGACACGTCTGAGCCGGGCTGGTCGCTGATCTGAGCGCCCGCCCGGCGCCCGACACGGACGCAGAAGGCCCGCACCCTCCGGAGAGGGTGCGGGCCTTCGTGCTGTCAGCGGGGACCGGTCAGGCGTCGCCGCCCGCGTTGCCGGAGGTGCCGGCGTTCACGTCGTGGAGCTTGTACTTCTCGATCGCCTGGGCGGCTGCCTCAGCGGGGACCTCGCCGCGCTTGGCGAGCTGCTGGAGCGTCCGCACGACGACCGAGGGGCCGTCGATCTTGAAGTAGCGGCGTGCTGCTGCGCGGGTGTCGGAGAAGCCGAAGCCGTCCGCACCGAGCACCGCGTAGTCGCCCGGGACCCACTGGCGCACCTGGTCGGGCACGAGGTGGTCGAAGTCGCTCGTGGCCACGAACGGCCCCTGGGCGTCCTTGAGCTTCTCCGTGAGGTACGCCTCGCGGGCCGGCTCGGACGGGTTGAGGAAGTTGTGCTGCTCGGCGGCGAGACCGTCGCGGCGCAGCTCGTTCCAGCTCGTCACCGACCACACGTCGGCCTGGACGCCCCAGTCCTTGGCGAGGAGCTCCTTGGCCTCGAGGGCCCACGGCACACCCACGCCGGACGCGAGGATCTGGGCCTTGGGGCCCTCGCCCTCGGCGGTCGCGACCTTGTGGATGCCGCGCAGGATGCCCTCGACGTCGACGTCGTCCGGCTCGGCCGGCTGGATCATCGGCTCGTTGTACACCGTGAGGTAGTACATGACGTTCTGGTCGCGGGACTCGTCGGTGCCGTACATGCGCTGCATGCCGTCGCGGACGATGTGGCGCAGCTCGTAGCCGTAGGCCGCGTCGTACTGGACGATCGCGGTGTTCGTGCCGGCGATGAGCGGCGAGTGGCCGTCGGCGTGCTGCAGACCCTCACCCGTGAGGGTGGTGCGGCCTGCGGTCGCGCCGATGATGAACCCGCGGGTGAGCTGGTCGCCAGCGGCCCAGAACTGGTCGCCGGTCCGCTGGAACCCGAACATCGAGTAGAAGATGTAGAACGGGACGGTGACCTCGCCGTGCGTGGCGTACGAGGTGCCCACGGCCTGGAAGGCCGCAGCCGAGCCGGCCTCGTTGATGCCCGTGTGCAGGATCTGCCCGGCCTCGGACTCCTTGTAGGAGAGCATGAGGTCGCGGTCCACGGCCAGGTAGTTCTGCCCCTGGGTGTTGAAGATCTTCGCGGACGGGAAGATCGAGTCCAGACCGAAGGTGCGGGCCTCGTCGGGGATGATCGGCACGATGCGCTTGCCGAACTCCTTGTCCTTGATGAGGTCCTTGAGCAGGCGCACGAAGGCCTGCGTCGTGGCGACCTCCTGCGTGCCCGACCCCTTCTTGAGGATGTCGTAGCGCGAGGCGTCCGGGAGCGTGACCGGGGTCGAGACCGAGCGACGCTCGGGGACGAACCCGCCCAGCTTCTTGCGGCGGTCCAGCATGTACTGGATCTCCGGCGCGTCAGCACCCGGGTGGTAGTACGGGGGTGCGTACGGGTCGGCGTCGAGCTGCTCGTCCGTGATCGGGATGTGCAGCGAGTCGCGGAGGGTCTTGAGGTCCGCGAGGGCGACCTTCTTCATCTGGTGCGTCGAGTTGCGGCCGGCGAAGCCGGAACCGAGACCGTAGCCCTTGATGGTGTGCGCGAGGATGACCGTCGGCTGGCCGGTGTGGGCCGTCGCCGCCGCGTACGCCGCGTACAGCTTGCGGTAGTCGTGGCCACCACGCTTGAGGGCCCAGATGTCGTCGTCGGAGAGGTTCTCCACGAGCTGCTTGGTACGCGGGTCGCGACCGAAGAAGTGCTCACGGATGAACGCGCCGTCCTCGGCACGGTACGTCTGGTAGTCGCCGTCGGGCGTCTCGTTCATGAGGTTGACGAGAGCGCGGTCCTTGTCGGCGTTGAGCAGGACGTCCCACTCGCGGCCCCAGATCACCTTGATGACGTTCCAGCCGGCGCCGCGGAACTGCGCCTCGAGCTCCTGGATGATCTTGCCGTTGCCACGGACCGGGCCGTCGAGGCGCTGCAGGTTGCAGTTGACCACGAAGGTGAGGTTGTCGAGCTGCTGCTGGGCAGCGAGCTGCAGCATGCCACGGCTCTCGGGCTCGTCCATCTCGCCGTCGCCGAGGAAGGCCCAGACGTTCTGCTGGCTGGTGTCCTTGATCCCGCGGTTGTGCAGGTAGCGGTTGGTCCACGCCTGGTAGATCGCCGACGCCGGGCCGAGGCCCATCGAGACGGTCGGGAACTCCCAGAAGTCAGGCATCTGGCGCGGGTGCGGGTACGACGGCAGGCCGCCGCCCTCGTGGGAGTGCTCCTGGCGGAACCCGTCGAGGTCCTCCGCCGAGAGGCGACCCTCGAGGAAGGCGCGCGAGTACACGCCGGGGGAGGCGTGACCCTGGAAGTAGATGTGGTCTCCGCCGCCCGGGTGGTCCTTGCCGCGGAAGAAGTGGTTGAGGCCCACCTCGTACAGCGTCGCGACGGACGCGTAGGACGAGATGTGCCCGCCGACGGCGATGCCGGGGCGCTGGGCGCGCGTCACCATGACAGCGGCGTTCCAGCGGTTCCAGGAGCGGTACTTGCGCTCCATGACCTCGTCGCCCGGGAAGTACGGCTCCTCGTGGACACCGATGGTGTTCACGTAGGGGGTGTTGATCGAGGTCGGGATGGCGACGTTGCGCTCCCGAGCCCGCTTCAGCAGGTTGAGCAGGATGTACCGAGCCCGCGGCCCGCCACGCTCCTCGAGCAGCCCGTCGAAGGAGTCGATCCACTCCGAGGTCTCAGAGGGGTCGATATCAGGGACTTGGCTCAACAGGCCGTTGATCAACGGCCTCGTCTCGTCATGCGTTGCCACCAGCAACCTCACATCGTGTTCAGAGCATTGTGGGGCGGTGTGCCCCGTCGCTCGCCTGGCCCGGTCGTCGCTCCCTCGCGCTCGTGTGTGCTGCGCGCAAAGGCTTCGTCAACTCCGGTCGATCCGTCCATTCTCATCGCATCGCGAGGGGTAAAGCCACCTGCCGGGCTGTGGAGAGCACGTGACGTTCGTGACAGCGGGCGTTCTGGGACGGTCTGCGGTGATTCTGCGCCTGAGGCATGGGCTGCGGACCCGTCGGCGCGCCCGGGCTCCCCGGGTCGGACGGTGTCTCGGGAGGGGCGATCTGCTTGCCAGGTGGGCGACACGTTCGCGATCCTTGAGGCATACCGGGAGCGACGTGGCGTGAGGTGGGCTACGTTTGCCACCATCGATCTATCCGGCGCGGACCTGCGACCGGCACTCGCGTGAAGGGAACGACATCACCGTGGTAGCGACCACTGAGCCTCAAGATGCGGACCGCCTCGGTTTCGCCTCAGGGCTCGTTGTCCAGGAGTTCGGCTGGGGCGAGGACGTCGACGACGACCTCCGAGAGGCCATCGAGGAGATCACGCAGACCGATCTTGTCGACGAGGACTACGACGACGTCTGCGACGGGGTCATCCTCTGGTGGCGCGAAGACGACGGTGACCTCACCGACGCCCTCGTCGACGTCCAGACCGTCCTCGACGACGGCGGGATCATCTGGATCTTCACGCCCAAGCCCGGACGCGAGGGCCACGTGGGTCACAGCGACATCCAGGAAGCCGGCACCACGGCAGGCCTGCACGCCACGACCACCTTCGCGATCGCGCCCGACTGGGCGGCGACCAAGCTCGCCACCCGCGGCCGCGGCAAGTGAGCTCGACGACCGGCACGGAGCACGTCGCGGTGCCTGCCGTCGGTGACACCGCTCCCGACTTCGAGCTGAAGGACACGCACGGCACGCCCGTGCGCCTCAGTGCGTTGCGCGGGACGCCCGTGCTGGTCGTGTTCTACCCCTTCGCGTTCTCCGGCATCTGCACCGGAGAGCTCTGCGAGCTTCGCGACAACCTGGGGTCCCTCGAGACCGCGGGGGTGCGGCTGCTCGCGATCTCCTGCGACGCGATGTACTCGCTCAAGGCCTGGTCTGAGCAGGAGGGCTTCGGCTTCGACCTGCTGTCGGACTTCTGGCCGCACGGCGAGGCTGCCCGTGCCTACGGCGTCTTCGACGCGGAGCGAGGGCGGTCTGTGCGGGGGAGCTTCCTCGTCGACGCCGAGGGCGTCGTGCGGTGGGCTGTCGTCAACGGGAGCGGCGAGCGGCGGGACCTCTCGGGGTACCTGGAAGCTGTCGCGGCGCTGTAGTCTGTCCACCGCTCATTCAAGGGCCTGTAGCTCAGCTGGTTAGAGCGCCACGCTTACACCGTGGATGTCGGGGGTTCGAGTCCCTCCGGGCCCACCAGAGGGTCGTTGTTCAACCAGCGGCCTTTTCGGTTTGAATTCTCCCATCGCTCCCGTGGGCCTTGTGGTCCAGGGCGAGCGTGTGGAAGGGCTGTCCCGGCTCGCCCTCGACGACGTCAGAGTCGGGCTTGACCCAGATCTTCTCGAAGAACGCTTAGTTTCAGATTCGGCGTAACGAGGCGTCGATGCTGATGTCGAGCTTGTGGCAGCCGCCGGCCAAAGCGATGCAGTCGTCGGGGTGAGCTGAGGTCGGCTCATACTCGGTGGACGAGGCCTCGATCAACACGTCGTGCCAAGCCAGACTCCGACCGATCCGGTCCTGTTCGGTCTTGATCAAGTCGAAGGGGACGGCCTCGGCGTAGTGCGCTCGCAGTAGCTTTCCGCGTTCGTTTGCGCAAGGTGTCACGTTCGATGGTGTGAGCGTGGCGCTCCTGCTGCGCGGTTGCGTGGAGGCGGTCGAACTCCTCGGTGATGAGGGCGCGGAGCGTGGTGACGATGTGCTCTCGGATCTGTATGCGCCGGTAGTAGTCCTCGACGGCGGATTCGATGTCGGGCAAAAACATCAACTTGCTTTCACACACGGTGCGATTGGAGCGGCAACCTGCATAGTTGAATTACGGGTAGACGATCCTACGGCGGCTCTTGGCGTGGGGGAGGGTGAACCGTGAACCGTGAGCCGCGGTTGCCGCAGTACAAGGTGTCTTTCAGATAGTGGTCGAGCGCTTGTCTTCTCGCCTGATTTCTGTTTCGTGTTCAGCATCGCCTGCACGGTGCCAGAATTCGGTGGGCGCAAGGGGTTTGTGCATGCCGTCATATCTTGCACCCCGGAAGGAGAAGGTGCCCTTGTAGCGGAGGTTGGAGAGCCTCTTCTAAATCGACGACAACGGTGGCGGCTCCGATGGCCGCCTCGGTTTCGGCACGCTCTTTAGACTCCGGTTGATGAGTGCGTGCTGCAGGGTGATAGCTGAGTAGTTCCCGATGGCGGAGGATTCGGGCGCCCACTGCATCGATGGCGCATGGTCCGGGTGAATCTCGACGGCACGGATCTCGCGGAAGCGAACTGGTATTGTTTGAGGCTCCTGACCCTGGAAACGAGGATGAAATTCTAGTGCTGAAGCAGGGGCCGCGAGGTCGAAAGTGCGTCGGTATTCGCCGGAGGCAAAGGCGGCAGCGGTTCGGATGGTGCGAGCTCTGCGAGCGGAGTTGCGGACTGAGCACGGGGCGGTCTACCGGGTCGTGACGCAGCTCGGGTACGGGATCGAGTCGGTGCGGATGTGGGTTAAGCGAGCCGACATCGACGACGGGGCTGTCACTGGGGTCTCGGCGGCAGAGGCCCGGCGGGTGGGGGAGTTCGAGCGAGAGGTCCCCGAGTCGCGTCGGGCCAGTGAGATTGTGAAGAGGGCTGCCAGTTTCTTCGGGGCGGAGCTCGACCGCCAACATCGGAAGCAGTCGCGTTCATCGGCGCGAACAAGAACGACGTCGTCGAGGGTCGTCCGCTCGGAGTCGCGCCCATCTGCGCGCTGTTGCAGGTGGCTCCGAGCGACTACGGCGTCCGCAAGCTCTGCAAGAGCGCGCGCCGCCCCGGGATCACCATCGGTCGGGATCAGGCTGGTCGGCTCATGCGCGCCGCCGGCATCGACGGCGGGACCAGAACGAAACGGGCCAAGACTACGAGGCCTGATCCAACGTCGGAACGGCATCCAGATCTGGTGAAGCGGGAGACCTCCGCGACCGCTCCGAACCGGCTCTGGGCCACGGACCTCACGTTCGTTCCGACCTGGGCTGGCGTCACCTATGTCTGCTTCATCAGCTGTCTCTGCTTCATCGTCGACACGTTCAGCAGGATAATCGTCGGCTGGCGGTGCACGTCACACACGCGCACCTTGACAGTCCTCGAAGCCATCGAGACAGCCCGTTGGCCCCGGGGCCCACGGCACGACGACCTGCGGAGTCACAGCGAGACCGAGTGACAATCCACGTCGATCCGCTACGACCAACGACTCGCCAAAATCGGCGCTACGCCGTCGATCGGAACCGTCGGCGACGACTACGACAACTCCCTCGCATAGACCGTGAACGGGTACTACAGAACGAGCTCGTCCGCGGAACTGCCCGTCTTGGCCCCTGGTGGATGGGCGAAGACCTCGAGCTCGCGACCGCCGAATGGGTGTACTGGCACTACTCTCAGCGCCTCCACGGCTATCTCAGTGACGCCCACCTGCACAGGTCGAGCAGACATTGTATGCTGACCAAACCACCACTACTCAGACAGTGGGAATCAAATGGCGCGAGTCTCCATCGACCCAGGGCGATTCACTCGCTCGAACAGCACGTGTCGCACGCGGGAGGGGCCTCGTTCTCGGTAGGATTGGGACATGGATCTGCGCCAAGAGTTCATCACCTGGATGGGTGAGCTGTGGGCGATTGGAGGTCTCTCCGGCGAGGAACGTCGATCCGGGGCGGAGCGCGCTGCGGGGATAGCCGAAGCAGCACTCGCGTCCTCACATCCCGAGGGAGCCGTAGCGGCTCTGCTGTTCTCAGCGTCCTCGACTGTCATCAACGCCGGTGCGCACCTTGATGACGCGGAAGAGCTCAAGCGAGGCAGGTTGCTAGCGGAGCAAGGTCTGGCTCGAACAGCGACGGATGAGCCGCTTCACTACCAGTGTCGGTACAACATCGCCAATGCCACTAGTTTGCTATGTGACCAGGACCTGCCCAAGATCGAAGCCGGCTCCACGCGCATCGACTGGGAGCCGGATCTCATAGCTTCTCGCCTTAAGAACCAGGCGGATCTCAAGGAAGTAAGACGTGAGTTCTTCCAGATCGGCCTATCTTCGGTGGCAGATAGACAAACACGTTCAGCCGCTTACTGCAACCTTGGGAACGTACTCGACCATGCGGGACGCTGGGCGGAGGCCTACGACTTCTATCTCCGGGCGTTGGAGGCTGATCCTCGCAACGGCAACGCAGCCGGCAACCTCGCCCAGCTGCTCCGTATAAGGATCGACACAGGGATCGGTCAGATCGGGCATATCGGCGCCGTCTATGACAAGTACGTCGCTCTTGCGCAGGATCTGCGAGACGGCACGCTCGAGTTCGCTGACAGCAAAGTCGCCGAACGGTGGGACTTGCTCACGCCCACAGGGAGCCAAGGCCACCTGGCCCATGGCCTTGACCCTGAAGCGGAAGACTCTGAGTACCGGCGATGGGTGGCTGACCTACGCCTTGCAATTTCGCCGGCTGTGGAAGGACTGGGTACAGACGACATGCGCTGGGATAGCGCGACCATCGAGGTTCTTTACGGTGAAACACTCGACGAGATGAGCCCTCCGATTCTCGGAGCTATGAACGTACTCAAGTCCGACTTTCTGGTGTCACGACGACTCGCTTTCGATGCTATCTCCCACCTTAGCGACGACCTAGCGCAGACCGCTGACGACCCTGGTTTTTACGTAGATACTTTGGACTACTCCCTCTACGGAATTCAGTATTCGAAACTCCTGCTTGCTCAGCGTTCAGCACTTGACGTTCTGGACAAGACTTCGGTCGTCGCCAACGAACACTTCGAGGCTGGAGACGTTCCCAGCAAGGTTTCGTTCCGAAGCTTTTGGACCGAGAAGACGGGGGAGCTTCGTGAACCGCTGGTGAAGGGAGCCGGACGTTCTCTCCCCAACCTCGCCCTGGCTGAACTCGCTGACGACATGGCTAATGATGGCATGTACGCGACGTCGCAAGCGCTACGCAACGCTGGGACCCACAGGATCGTTCATGCTGCCCTGTTAGCGACCACCGGCGTAACGCAGGACTCCCGCAGCAGGATCGACCTGATGGAGTTGGTTGAATCAACGATTCTCGCTCTGCAGGTAACGCGATCGGCATACCTTTACCTCATCGATTTAGTTGCGATGTGGAACCAGCCCGAAGACCACCAAGGAAACTATCTTCCGTTTCCCGATGTCCCCTACTTCAAGGACCCGACTGCCGATCAACACATCAATGAAGACGGCGGCTCGGAGCCTCAGAACGGTAGCGCACCGTTTACCCGACATTATCAGACTCAAGCTGTTGATTCGAGGGAGGAAACGTGACTGGCGTCGGGGTGACCCATCCGAGCGCGGCATCTGCGGCGGTTGGGGCACGCCGACTCACTGTCAGCCCTATGGATGCTGAATGCGCGGCGTCAGCCCGAGGGATGAAACTCACGAACTTCTTCGATCTAGCATTGAAGGTCCCGCCGACTGCAAGGAAATGCACCTGGCAGGTCGGGACAGCTGCTGGGTTAACCATCGCGGACAGGGCAGCCATTGCGTGGATTATTGCGGACGCAGCAATGAGACAACGCGGCGGAGGCTCAAACGTCCACACGACCTGGCGAACTGCCGCCCTGGGCGGCACCAAGTTAGCCGGCAACGAGCAGAAGCGAGTCGCAGCGTTCGTCGATGCTGTATTTGGCTTACCTCCGCACGGAAAGAGCGAAGACCACCTCGTCGGACATGTCGCCGAGTGGATGTGGTTCCTTCATGCCGCCGAGACCGTTGACCCGACAAGAATCCCCGTCGTGCTCGAGGCGCCCAAGTTCAACGTCACAGAGCCAGGCGCGGACGGCTTCATAGTGTTCCACGAAACCGCGACCAACGAGCACCACTACAGACTTTGGGAGTTGAAGAAGCACACCGCTGCTGGACCGGTCTCCGCCACGGTCACCAGCGCATACAACCAGTTGGACCTAAAAGCCATGCGCTATCTCGCCCAGCAGGTGTCCATCCATTCAACGATTGCGGGACCTATCGGTGAGCTATGTAGTCAACTAGTTGATTTCTGGTTGGAAAGCCACGACCGGGCCGGAGTGGGAGTCGGCGTTACGACCGCGTCGGCGCCACCGGCAACCTGCTTCACCACAATGGGGCGACGGTTCCCGGGATTCGATAGACCTGGCCAGCTCGAAGGGCTGCTCCTCTCCGTCGAAGACTTGGCTGAGATTGCCAAGGATGTTCGGAGGTATCTGTGGATCGTGCTCTGAACCGCGACTTTTTGTCGGAAGCGCTCGGACAACATGCCTCAGGGGTCTTGCCAACTGTCGAAGAACTCACCGCACTCATCTCCGAGGTCGAAGTGCGTGCTTTCATCGAGCCGACTGATGTCGACAACTCGCTTATTCAAACTGCTTGGTATCTGCACGGCATTGCATCTGCTGAGCAGGCCGAGAGCATCTACACGGCATCCAGGCAGCAGCGAGCGTTCGCGGTATCGGCGCACATATTTGACCTCGCTCTGGGTGGATCCGACGGGTCAGTGCACGACCGTCTCACCCTGGCGTTCGGTGCCCAGGTCGGGTATCGCCGCGGAGAGCGCGAACCGAACGCCACTGCTATCTGGCGTCGCGTTGATGAACTCCTCGATGCTCCCACCACTCAGGACACCCCGGTTGACACCGAGAACCCGGGCAATGGTCTGAGCGCGCCCGTCCAAGCGGGAAGCCTGGCCACGATGGCGCTGCGTGCAGGCGTAGCGTTCCTCGGCCTTGATATTCGGCGTATTCAGGCGCTGCTCGCTCGGTGGCACGAGGACATCGAATCCCTGAATGCGCTTTTAGGACATGAGACCCTGACATCCACGATGTTTGGTCCCGCTGAGGCAGTGACCCAAGCGGTAGGCGACCTTATAGCTTTCCTCCGTCACGGCGACCGTGGGCGGCTGAAGGCAGCTCAGATCGCGCTACTGTCCGTTCTCAACCTCGAGGCTGGGCAGGGGGACCACGACGCCAGATGGGTTGCCACTCATCTCTTGCACGTAGCCGACGGCATGGATAAGGCGAGCGTTTGGAGCGTGCTACCGGACGGAACGCCACCCATCGTTGCTCAAGCGTTTACCGTTGGCACGCCGCCCGTTTTGACCCTGTGGCCACCGCAGAGAGACTTACTCGCGCGTGAAGCGTCGAACCCTCTAGACCCGCGAACTCGACGCTTGCTCCTGTCAGTACCAACCAGCGCTGGCAAGACCCTCATCGCTCAACTGTTGATCTGCCACCATCTTGTAACTCAGCCAGGGAACGTCTGCTACGTCACGCCGTTGCGCAGTCTCGGGCGAGAAATGCGTCAAGCTCTGACGGGCCGAATGCGCGTGATCCAAAAGGGCTTGGGTGCGGACCTTCCCGACTTCGGTGACGTGACAATTGAGAAATTGCTAGACCTCATGGGGGACTCGAGCGAGAACTCGGTGGAAATCATGACTCCCGAACGTCTGAGCCACCTTCTCCGACACGATCCGGCGTCAATTCTCGACCGCTATACAATGTTCGTGATCGACGAGGCGCATCTCTTAGCGCAGCCAGGACGCGGCCTCCTCCTTGAAACAGTCCTTTCCGCAGTCGCCGCAACCGATGCGCGGGTCATTCTGCTCTCGGGTGTGATGGGAAACGCTCATCAGATTGCATCTTGGCTCGACCCATCAGATGAAGCTACACTTTTTGAATCAGGGTGGCGCGGCCCTAGGCGTCTCCATGCGCTTCTGTATGCGAACGTGGAACGCAGTTCCGGAGCGCGGCTTCCGGCCAAGTCTTCGACTTTCACCCACATCGAACGCTTCCCAATCACGGCTGACATTCGCGTGAGGCCGGCCGAAGGCACCACGCGGCGGCTCGTAACTAGTGTCGATAGCCCGATTGGATACCTCGAACGCAAGGTGCGACCAGTTGGCGCTGGAAAGCCCAATGTCGAGACCAGTGACGCCTTCTACAAGATGTGTGCGCGAACAGCTCTTGAATTCCTCGATGCTGGTAGCCTCCTCATGATCCTGTCGCAACGCCTCTACGCCAGAAACGCAGCTCAGGAACTTGCAAAACGGCTCCCAGTAACCGAGAGCACGAGCGACGTCTGTGAGTTCCTTGAAGAACGTCTTGGAGCCGAGCATCCCCTGATCGATTGCGTTCGACATGGAGTCGCTTACCACCACGCCGGGTTGCCTGTTGATGTCCTTGACGAACTTGAACAGGCCATGCGAGCAGAATCCCTACGCGCAATGTTCGCCACCTCAACGCTCACCGACGGCGTGAACTTGCCCGTCCGCACGGTCGTAATCTGCGAAACTAGATACGAGGGGCAAGACCCAGGGCAGCAGCTTGATGGACCACGCCTTTTGAACGCAGTTGGTCGCGCTGGCCGCGCCGGTAAGGAGACCGAGGGCTGGATCATTCTCGGCCTCAATCACCGACCTCAGGCAGACGACTTCGAAGCCCTCCAACCGGCTGACAGCGACCTCGAAATTGTCTCCACGCTCAACTCGGACGCCGCTCTGCTGTGCTTGGTGGAGTTCGAGGCATTGATCGCTGAGACAGCCGATGCTCTTTTCATGGTCGCTTCCGGCGAGGCCGCAGACTTCGCCGCGCACGTCTGGTTTGTTTTATCTGCACAGGAGCGCCTAAACGAACTCGGGTCGGTCGGCGACCTTTCCGCCTCAATAGATGGGCTTCTCGCTTTTACTCAGCTCCCGCCTCCGATCGCTTCTCGCTGGAAGGCTGTTGCGGAATACGTTCGCACGCAGTATGAGGTAACCGCACCCGACCGTCGGCATCGGTGGACGCTGACCGGAACAGCGCTCTCTAGCGCTCGCCGAATTGAAGAGATTGCAATCAAAGTCGCAACTACTTCCAAAACATTGTATGGTGAGTTCGACAACGAAGGGAGACCCGGACCGGTTTTGCGTAAATTAACACCGTCTGAGGCGCTCCGCACACTAGATCGATCCGGAGCCCTGACGGAATTACTTAACCTGCCGGAAGGGCAGGGTGTCTGGAAATTCAAGCCCACCGTGGGTGCGAGAATCAACATCGAGGTGTCGGTAGCAGGAGCTCTCGAAGGATGGCTATCTGGCCTCGACGTGCCTACTTTAGGGGCATACATGCTGCCAACGGTGACCGATGCATCATGGCGCCTAGAGCAGACGGTTGACGCCATTAGCGGCGCGTTTGAACACTTCCTTAGCTGGACCGTCGGCGTCGTCGTAGCCCAAGCCAACGAGCACCTCGTCAACGAAGGCGGGGTCGATGCGCTCCCCGATGAGCTCGCCTACTTCATCCGCTATGGTGTCGATACAACGATCGCTCTCAATCTCCTGACTAGTGGGATCCGCTCGCGGCGAGTCGCATATATGATCGGCCAACGCGCCACCGAACTGGATTTGAGCTGGCTGGATTCGCGAGATTGGCTGCGCGAACTCCACATTAACGGCTGGAAGACGGAACTCCACGCGTCACGCCGGGAAGTTGAAGATCTTGTCGAGTTCTGCCGCTCCAATGTCACTAGCCCGCTTCGACAACTCCTCGAAGAACAGACCGTGACTATCAAGCTATACAAACCGATGGCACCGCCAACTGTGATTGGCACGGTGCCCGTTGAATTGCGTATTCGACAGACTGCCGAGCCGATTGAGGTCTGGAGTTTAGGATCCGATTCATTTTACATTGGAATGGTTGCCGCTGCGTCACACGCCGACGTCGCCCTTCTGGGGCTGAGTGGCTTGAGCTATCGTGCCGAATCAAACGGAGTGGTGGTCACGCTTCGCGCGATGAGATGAGTTGACTGGCCCCAGGAGTGATGGTAGGTGCCCGTTAGTGCTCGAATTCTCTCCTGTTGTCCTCCCTGCTCGCCGATTAGCAGGAAGCAGTGTCGTTTTACAGGGCTTAATCTGGTATCTTCTCGGCGCTATCGCTTGGCCTGGTCTTTGAATATCGGTTCTTCCGTAGGGTTCGGGCTTGGCCGTAGGCTCGAACGCGAGGCAGTTTTCCTCATCAACGCGCCGCTCGAGTCAGGCCTTCGGATCATTGTTTAGTGCACGCTTTGACTATCTGACTGCGTGATGGTGGGTTGCACCACAATGATCGGCCCACTCAGGGCTACCATTGTCCACGTCCGTTGTTTCTTGTGTCTTCATATGCAGTTCGGTGTTCCCCTCCACGAGATCCGCACTCGGCTAGGGTTGAAGTGGGGCGTGCCCGAGATCCTGCTCGCGTTTTGGTACCTGGGTATCGCTTTGCTCTTGAGTGCTGCCGCCCAGAACGACGGTCCCGGTTGGCTCAATATCCTTGTCTTGGTGGCGATCTGGTCGGCGTGGCGGATGCTTTGGATCGGCCCGGTCATCTTTGCCCGGCTTGCGCGAGCTTGTTCCCGCGATTCCGCCCAGCGTCGCGCGATAGGCAAGGCCGCGACGACGGAACAAGGAGAGCCCCATGCTGGCCTCGTGTTGGCGAAAGGACGCTGATGAGTAATGCGAGCATTCATACCCGCTCGGCAGGTAGTTCGGCGCAGCTGATTAGCTGGCACCGGAAGCTCTGCCGTTCCTGCCTACGTGGGTCGACTTCAGCTAGGTGGGCTTTATCTCGGAATGCGGGCACCCCGGCCTTGGCCTGTCGGACGTGCTCAACGCGGTAGCCAGCAACGGTGCCACCGGGGTTGTCGTCAGCGAACTCTCCCGCCTGGGTCGCATTCGGGAGGTGGGGATACCGCGGGTCCCGCCGGCACTCCCGAGCCCACGCCGGTCTACGCCGTCGATGTCCACCGCCTCGTAGACGTGCTCCCCGGCGACCTCACGAACAAGGATGCGAAGGGCTAGAAGGTCACGAACCCGTGCAGCGCTCTACCGCGACGGGGTGCAGGTCCATCGGTCGGACCTCCCGGCGAGCTCTCCGGTTCCTGGCGGCGTGGTCGACGTCGCAGTCAGCCTGTTCGGGCTGACCCGGATGCACCACGTCCTCTAGGACGGGACCGAGAGTGCCCTGCGCCCCGAGAAACCTCGCTCGAAGGCCTGAGGGCCCGCTTCGGCCGACGGTTCCCGCGGACCAGCTCGGCGATCGGTGCGGTGGCCGGCCTGTTGGCGCTCGAGATGGTCACTCGGCTCGACATCGTCTCTGATCGCTTCGCCACTTTGACCTCGCCGATCGACCTCCCCGGCTGGGCGAGCACCACGCTGCTGGTCGCTGGCATCCTCGCCGCCACCGAGCGGGCGCTCACCCTGCGCAACCATTGGCTGGTAGACCTCGGCGCCAGCGGAACCGCGCTGGGTTGACGGCCGCGGGTGCCACCAGGCCGGCGCGCGGCTTAACAGGTGCGTCTCGCAACGCGGACGGACGGCGGTCTGTATTGGGCACCGTCACCCGGCCCCGATAGTGTTCATCGTTGAACATGGCGACGACGCCCTGCCTCTTCCCGCTCCGGCATCCCCTACCGACGCGACCTCGGGAGCCCGTCGCCGACACCGACATCGAGGAGCGCCCGTGACTCGTCACGACACCGTCAGCCTGCCGACCGGGACCATTCCCGCGAGGTTCCGCCCGCCGACCGGATCCTCGGATGCCGCCTCGGTGAGTCTCGACGGGCCGTGGCACTTCCAGCTCATTCCGAGCGCCGAGACCGGTGCGGACCCTGCAGACCGGGGCGACGGGTGGGACATCATCGAGGTCCCCGGCCACTGGCAGCTCGCTGGTGCTCCCGACGCCTGGCCCTACGGCACCCCGGCCTACAGCAACGTGCTCTACCCCTTTCCGGTCGAGCCGCCCTTCGTCCCGGACGCGAACCCGACGGGGGAGTACCGCCGGACCTTCGACCTCCCTGCGGGGTGGACGGCCGGCGGCCGCGCATACCTGCGTTTCGAGGGCGTCGACTCCTGGTTCGAGGTGTCGCTCAACGGCACACCGATCGCCACCTCCCACGGCTCCCGTCTGCCCACGGAGATCGACATCACCGACGTCGCCGTCCCGGGCGAGAACCTGCTCGCGGTGCGCGTCACGCAGTGGTCGGCGCTCAGCTATGTCGAGGACCAGGACCAGTGGTGGCTGTCGGGGATCTTCCGTAGCGTCACGCTCGAGCACCGGCCGGACGCCGGGATCACGCACGCGCGGGTCGTCGCGGACTTCGACCACCTGACCGGCACAGGAACCCTGACGGTCGATGTCGAGGGCACGCCCGACGCCCGCGTCACGGCCCCCGAGCTCAGCATCGACGTCGCCGCGGGGGAGACCGCCACAGCGACCGTCGAACCGTGGAGCGCCGAGCGCCCGCGCCTCTACGACGTCATCGTCACGGCACCGGGGGAGACCGTCACCCTCCGCGCAGGCTTCCGGACCGTCTCGATCGAAGACGGCGTCTTTCTCGTCAACGGTGCCCCGGTAAAGCTGCGAGGGGTCAACCGGCACGAGTTCGACCCGCTGCGCGGCCGGGCTGTCACGCCGGAGCGCATGCTCGAGGACGTGCTCCTCACGAAGCGCCACAACGTCAACGCGGTCCGCACCAGCCACTACCCGCCGCACCCGCACTTCCTCGACCTGTGCGACGAGCACGGGCTGTACGTCGTCGACGAGAACGACCTCGAGACCCACGGCTTCATCGACGGCGGGTGGGTCGGCAACCCTGTCGACGACCCGGCGTGGGAAGACGTCCTCGTCGACCGTGTCACCCGCACCGTGCGCCGCGACGCCCACCACCCGAGCATCATCCTGTGGTCTCTCGGCAACGAGGCGGGCAGCGGGCGCAACATCAGCGCTATGACGGCCGCGGTGCGCGCTCTCGACCCCACTCGCCCTGTCCACTACGAGGGCGACTGGTCCTCGGACGATGTCGACGTGTACTCCCGCATGTACGCCACGAGCGAGGAGACCGAGCTCATCGGGCAGGGTATCGAGGCGCCGCTCGCCCGCGCGGAGGCCGATGCCCGTCGCCGGCAGATGCCCTTCGTGCAGTGCGAGTACGCGCACGCGATGGGCAACGGCCCGGGTGGTCTGAGCGACTACGACGCGATCTTCGACCGCTATCCGCGGCTCATGGGCGGGTTCATCTGGGAGTGGATCGACCACGGGCTGACCCGCCGCGACGCCGACGGCACAGAGGTCGCGGCCTACGGCGGGGACTTCGGCGAGGCCTTCCACGACGGCACCTTCATCGCCGACGGTCTGGTGCTGCCCGACCGCACACCCGCACCGTCGCTGGTCGAGGTGGCAGCGGTCTTCGCGCCTGTCCGGATCGACGAGGTCCCCGGCGGTGACGCGCCGCTCGTCCGGAACCGCTACGCCTTCCGGGACACCTCGCACCTGACCTTCGAGTGGACGCTGCACCACGGCGACGACGTCCTCGCGACGGGTGTGCTCGACGACCTGCGCCTCGCACCCGGAGAAGACCGCCTCGTCCGGCCGCCCACGGACCTGCCCCTCCCTGTCCCCGACCACACCCCGACGTGGTGGACGCTCCGTGCAGTCCAGCACACGGCTGAGGCGCTCGACGAGCCGTGGTTCGACGACGCAGAGGGACCGTTCGTCGTCTCGGCAGGCCAGATCGCGGTGACGCCAGCCGTCGCCCAGCCCGCAGCCACGGGTCGCGCGCGCCGAGAGCCCGATGGCACGGTCACCGTCGGGCACGCGCGCTTCGATGCACGCGGCACGCTCCTCGAGCTCCACGGTCGCCGGGTCGCCGAGATCCGAGTCGACGCGTGGCGCGCACCGACCGACAACGACCGCCGCGAGGGTAGCTGGGTCGACCGCTCGGACGAGAGCGTCTGGAAGGATAGCGGGCTGCACCTGCTCGCCGAGCGGAAGATCTCCGCGGAGATCACCGACGACGGAGCGTTCGTCGTCACCGCCCGCACAGCGGGACCGCGGACGCGCAACGGCTTCCGGACCGTCTACACCTGGCGACCGGTCACGCCCAGCGCTGAGGGGACCGACGGAGCCAGCAGCTCGGGCGACGTCGACCTCCACGTGTCGATCCTCCCGGAGGGACGCTGGGGCCAGAGCATCGCGCGCCTCGGTGTGCTGCTCGTGCTCGACGAGCCTGGTGCCGAAGACGTCGAGGTGCGCTGGCACGGCCTCGGGCCTGAGGAGTCCTACTCCGACTCTCGCCTGGCCGCGGTCGGCGGGTCCTACGAGCACACGGTCCGCGAGCTCCAGACGCGCTACACGCACCCGCAGGAGAACGGCGCGCGCCGCGGCGTCACGCACGCCGTGCTGCGGTTCCCCGACGGCTCCGACCTCGTGCTCGACGCGAGCCCCAGCCAGGTCGGCGGTCGGAGCGTGGCAGGGGTCGAGCTCTCGCTGCGACCCTGGTCGGACGCCGCCCTCGACGCGGCCGCGCACCCGCACGACCTCGTCCCGGACGGAAGGCTCTGGATGCACCTCGACGCTGCCCAGCATGGGCTGGGCAGCGCGGCCTGCGGGCCGGGCGTGCTGCCGAACGCGCGGCTGCGCGCGACGACGGCTGAGGTGTCCGTGCGTTTCGCGTCGCGACAAGGCTGAGCGCTCAGCTCCACCACCCTGCACCAGAGGCCGGACGGTCGCCCCGCGCGACTGTCCGGCCTCGTAGGATCGGTGCATCCCCGCCACAAGGAGACCTCTGCGATGAAGCACACCTGGCGCTGGTTCGGGCCCACCGACCCGATCACCCTGGCCGACGTCCGGCAGACCGGCGCGACGGGCATCGTCACCGCCCTGCACCACCTGCCCAACGGGGCGGTGTGGCCCGTCGAGGAGATCCGGGCCCGCCAGCAGGAGATCGAGGCGGCGGGGCTCACCTGGTCGGTCGTCGAGAGCGTCCCCGTCCACGAAGACATCAAGACCGGCGGCCCACGCCGCGACGAGTCCGTCGCCGCGTACCAGCAGTCGCTGCGCAACCTCGCGGCCTGCGGGCTCGACACCGTCTGCTACAACTTCATGCCCGTCCTCGACTGGACCCGCACCGAGCTTGCCTTCCCCATGCCTGACGGCGCCCTCGCGCTGCGCTTCGACGCGACGGCGCTCGCGGCCTTCGAGCTCTTCGAGCTGCGCCGTCCCGGTGCGGAGGCCGACTACACCGACGACCAGCTCGAACGGGCCTCCGCGCTGCACGCCTCCCTCGACACCGACTCGCGGGCCCGTCTCCAGGCGACGATCCTCGCCGGCCTCCCAGGTGCAGAAGAGCACTACGACCTCGCGCGGTTCCGCGAGGCGCTCGCCACCTACGACGACGTGCCGGCCGAGCGGCTGCGCACCCACCTCGCGGAGTTCCTCCAGGCGGTCGTGCCGGTCGCCGAAGAGGTCGGCGTCCGGATGGCCATCCACCCCGACGACCCGCCCCGCCCGATGTTCGGGCTGCCCCGCGTGGTCTCGACCGCTGACGACGCCCAGCAGGTGCTCGACGCCGCACCCTCGCCGAGCGACGGGCTGACGATGTGCGTCGGGTCCTACGGGTCCCGCGCGGACAACGACGTCTCCGCGATGACGACGCGCTTCGCCGAGGACATCCACTTCGCGCACCTGCGCAGCGTGCTGCTCGACCCGGACGGGTCCTTCACCGAGGCGCCGCACCTCGACGGTGACGCCGACATGGTCGACATCATCACCACCCTGGTGGTCGAGGAGGAGCGGCGCGGTGAGCAGATCCCGATGCGTCCTGACCACGGGCACGTGCTCCTCGACGACGCGAGGCGCGTCACGAACCCTGGCTATTCGCTCGTCGGCCGGCTGCGCGGCCTCGCGGAGCTGCGCGGGGTCGAGCGCGCGGTCCGCCGGTCGCTCGGGCTGGGCTGAGGATCCGACCCGACTGTCAGCCGTCGTCGCTACCATCACGACCATGGTCAGTGTCGCCGACAAGCCCGTGCTTGACGTCACCCTCGAGGAGTGGGAGCAGTACCTCGCCGGGTCACCCGATCCCGGGGGAGTGCGCCTGAAGCTGCGCAAGAAGACGTCCAAGGCCGTCGGCATGACGTGGTCCGAGGCTCTCGACGTCGCCCTCTGCTACGGGTGGATCGACGGTCAGGCGCAGCGCCTCGACGACAACTTCATGCTCAACGTGTTCACCCCGCGCCGCAAGAACAGTCCGTGGTCGCAGATCAACCGCGAGCACGTCGCCCGGCTGATCGAGGAGGGGCGCATGCAGTCCGGCGGTCTTGCCGAGATCGCCCGGGCGCAGGCTGACGGTCGCTGGGACGCCGCGTACCGACAGAAAGACGCCGTCGCGCCCGCCGACCTGCAGGCGGTGCTCGACGCTAACCCTGCCGCGGCGGCCTTCGTCGAGGGCCTCACCAAGGTCGAGAAGTTCCGCATCTACTTCCGGCTCAGCGGCATCAAGACACCGGCGGTCCGGGCCGCGCGCATCCAGGACGTGGTCGAGAAGGCTGCGCGCGGGGAGAAGCACTACACCTGACGGAGCGCGGACCAGGCTCGGTCGAGCTCGTCTTGGAGCGACGATCCCTCGGAGTCCAGCCACCGACGCAGGGCGAGGTCGAAGGCGAGCGCGGCGACCTTCGAGGTCACGTGCGCCTCTGCGGCCGGGACATCTCGGGCCATGAGTCCCTGCTCGATCGCGGCCGCGAGGTGGTCGAGCTTGAGGAGCTCGCGCTCGCGCAGGTGCTCGTCGGTCTGGATGATCGCGTCCCGACGGATGATCGGTTCGCGCCACCGCTCCAGCTCGACCGCAGCACGGCTCAACCCCTGCTCGACCAGCTCCCGGGTGCGCAGCCCTGGGGGAAGCGCGTCGAGGATCGTGCGCACAGCGGTCGGGAGCTCCCGGTCGCGCAGGAACACGACCTCCCGCTTCTCGGAGAAGTGCCGGAAGAACGTCCTGGTAGTCAGCCCTGCACGCTCCGCGATCTGCGGGACCGTCGTCTCTGCGTATCCGTGCTCGGCGAACAAGGCCATGGCGGCCTCTTCGAGGACGAGGGCGGCGTCGGGTGACCATCGGGGCATGACTCCATGATGACACGGAGTGACATCGGGTTTAGAATGATGTCACACAGTGTCATCACCAATCTCTGGAGCCTTCATGTTCAGCAACTCCGCCGCGTGGATCGAGGCTCCCTTCGCGGACCTGGTCGTCAGGCCGTCACCGGTCCCCACCCCGGGCCCTGGTCAGGTGGTGGTCCAGGTGCGTGCCGTCGCGGTCAACCCGCTCGACGCCATCGTGCAGTCCAACGGTCGACTCATGTACAGGTGGCTCGACTACCCGGTGGTGCTGGGTGAGGACGTGGCGGGGGTGGTCGTGGGCGTAGGTGAAGGGGTTCACCGGTTCGTCGTCGGGGACCGCGTCGTCGGCTACGCGACAGGACTGGAGAAGGGCCGTGACCACGTCTCCGGCGGCGGTTTCCAGCATCTCGTGGCCGTCGACGAAGCACTGGCCGCACCCATCCCCGACGAGGTCGCGTTCGAGGACGCCGCCGTGATGCCCCTCGCGCTGTCCACGGCCGCGGCGGCGCTCTTCGAGCAGTCGCAGCTGGGGCTCGACCACACGAGGCTCGGCCACACGAGGCTCGGCCACAGCATGCCCGACCACGCCGCGCCCGAGCAGGAGACGGTCGCCGGGTCGAGTCGGGACGACGAGATCGTCGTCGTGTGGGGCGGGACCACGAGCGTGGGCAGCAACGCGATCCAGCTCGCTCGCGCGGCCGGCTACAGGGTGGTCACCACGGCGTCGGCACGCCACCACGACTCCCTGCGCGCGCTCGGCGCCGAGGCCGTCTTCGACTACCACGACGCCGACGTCGTCTCCTCGGTCGTCGCCGCCACCCAGGGCGCGCGAGTCGTCGGCGTCGTCGCGATCGCCGTCGGCTCGGCCGAGCCCTGCGTCGAGATCGCCGGACGGACCGGCGCTCGTCGGGTCGCCCTGACCAGCCCGTCGGTGTCCTTCTACGACCAGCCCCGCCGTCCAGGTCTCGCGTGGTCCCGGGTGCGGCTGATGACACGCCTCGTCTGGTCGAACGTCACGCTCCAGGCCCAGTGCCTCCGGCACGGTGTCCGGGCGCGGTTCGTCTGGGGGAGCGCCATCGCCACCAGTGCGGTCGGTCCAGCGGTCTGGTCCGACTACCTCCCGGGAGCCCTCGCCGACGGTCGGCACCGGCTGGCCCCACAGCCACGAGTCGTCGGCAGGGACCTGGGGGCGCTGCAAGCAGCCATCGACACCCTGCGCGGCGGGGTCTCGGCGCAGAAGCTCGTCGTGACCCTCCCAGGGACGGCTGCCACAGGGGGGACGACCAAGGCACCCTGACCGGGGGGAGAGGGCAGCGGCAGCGACGCTGGAGGTGATCGGGCCCGGTGCCGAGCCTGGTGACGGCGAGCCTCGTCCCGCCCATCTGTTGAACACGTCGGGGGCAGTGGCTAGCATGGCTCGTCGCGGGTCTTCCGCGCCACGACTCTTCAGGAGACAGACTGTGACACACGGGTGGAACGACCCCGCTCACCGCGCCGCTGACCTCGGTCACGCGAGCTCGCTGACGGAGTCCACCTGCTGTCTGCCCTGCTGCTGTTGTTGACCGTCGGCTGAGCCTCACCGCACGTCGTCCCACCGCGCCTCCGTGCCCGCTGCCGACGCCTGCTCGCCGCTGCCGCACCCGAGCCGTCTCCGTGCTCGCCCGTGCCGCCTATCTCCTGCCCTGACCTGACCGGTCTGCGCCGACGCGTGCCCCCACGCGTCGCCTGCCCCTCTCTGGCGTACCGCTCCGACGGCTTCCGCTCCCGTCGTCGTGCGCGTCCGGCTACGCCACCACCCGAAAGGCCTCACGTGACCAGCTCCACCACGACGGACGCACAGACTCCGTCGACCCGACGGCGCCGCCTGCGTGCCCCCTCCTTCAGCGTCCAGATCATCGGCTCGCTCGTGCTCGGAGTCCTGCTCGGCTGGTGGGCCCTGTCCATGGGCACCGTCGACGACGGCACCCCCGAGGGCGGCGCCAACTGGTTGACGACAACCCTCGACACCATCGGCTCGTCCTTCGTCCTCCTGCTGCGCACCCTCGTGCCGCCGCTCGTGTTCACCGCGATCGTCGCCTCGATCACCAACCTCCGGCACGTCGCCGACGGCGCCCGCCTGGCCGCCAAGACGCTCATGTGGTTCGCGATCACGGCGCTCGTCTCGGTCGCGGTCGGCATCGCGCTCGGCGTCATCATGCGCCCGGGGCAGAACACCACCCTCGACATCGCCGACGGCTCCGAGCCGAGCCGGACCGGTTCCTGGCTCGACTTCCTCGACAGCCTGCTGCCGGCGAACTTCCTCGGGCTCGGTGCGAACACCAGCACGCAGGTCGCCGAGAGCGGCAGCGTCACCGCGAGCACCTCGCTCTCCTTCAACGTGCTGCAGATCGTCGTCATGGCGCTCGCCGTCGGGATCGCCGCTCTCAAGGTCGGGCGCAAGGCCGAGCCGTTCCTCACCTTCAACCGGTCGGCCCTCGAGATCATCCAGAAGATCCTCTGGTGGGTCATCCGCCTCGCCCCGCTCGGCACGCTCGGCCTCATCGGCAACGCGATCGCCTCCTACGGGTGGGACCTGCTCGCCCCTCTGGGTACCTTCGCTGCGGCGATCTACATCGGTCTCGCGATCGTCCTGCTCGTGCTGTACCCGGTGCTCCTGCGCATCAACGGCCTCCGCGTCCTCAGCTACTTCCGCGGCGCCTGGCCCGCCATCCAGCTGGCCTTCGTCTCTCGGTCGTCGATCGGCACCCTGCCGCTCACGCAGCGTGTCACCGAGCGCAACCTCGGTGTCCCGAGCGCCTACGCGTCCTTCGCCGTGCCGCTCGGTGCGACCACCAAGATGGACGGCTGCGCCTCGATCTACCCGGCGATCTCCGCGATCTTCGTCGCGCAGATCTTCGGCATCGACCTGTCGGTCACCGACTACCTGCTCATCGCCTTCGTCTCCGTGATCGGCTCGGCAGCCACCGCGGGTCTCACCGGCGCGATCGTCATGCTCACCCTGACGCTCTCGACCCTCGGCCTGCCGCTCGCGGGTGTCGGTCTGCTGCTCGCGATCGACCCGATCCTCGACATGGGCCGCACCGCGGTCAACGTCGCGGGCCAGGTGCTCGTGCCCGTCATCGTGGCCAAGCGTGAAGGCATCCTCGACGAAGACCAGTACCGCGCCGCGACGTCCGAGGACCTGTTCGCGGACGACGACGAGGCCGAGGCCGTCGTCGAGGACGCGCAGGCAGAGTCGCGGACCCCGGTCACTGTCGGTGCGCCGACCGCCAACGACGCTCCGGTGCACGGCGACGCGGACCGCAGGTCCTGACCGCCGGATCCTCGAGAGCGTCCTGACGGGACGCTCGACCACCGAGCCCGCTCGCACCCGCGCGAGCGGGCTCAGTGTGTCTGGGGGCTGTGATCTCTCTTCTCGCCAGCGGCGCATCCTCGGAACCAGCAGTGCGTCCGCCGCGCCGACAGCGCGCCTGCTGCTCCTGCTACCCGCGCCCTGCGGACCCGGTCACGACTCGCGGGGCCAGCGGATCCGGATCGGGCCGCGGACCTCGAGGGGGTCGACGACCTCCCCGCCCTGCGTGATCTGCACCCGCCCCTCGGTGACGAGCCGGCGTGCGACGCGACGGGTGTCGTCCATGAGGTCACGCCAGCCCTCGCCGCCGATCGACCTCGCTGCGTCCGACGGGCAGATCGACAAGGTGTCTGCCCGCTGGGCCAGGAGGTCGAGGATCGTCGCCTCGATCGACGCGTCGTCGACCGGGCCGGATGCTCTGGCCTGGGTCTGGTGCGTGTCGTCGCTCATCCCGACGAGTATGCGCCCCCCAGCGGCGTGCTGCGAGAGCACCGTGAGGCGATCCTCCGAGCACCACGAGGGACGGGCAGTGGGCGCCGGGCATCGAGCGCGCACCGCTTCCGCCACGTCACTGCGCAGGTGCGGCGTCTCGGAGGCTCGCTGTCTCGGGCTCCGTGTCAGAGAGGCAGACGCTCGACGAGCACGGAGGCACCATCCCCGCGCAACCGTGACGCGGCGGTCGGACGCCCGGCCATCGCGAGGACGAGGTCGAGGGTCGTGCCCTCGACCGTCGGCCCGTCGCCGGCGCGAAAGCTGCTGTCGGTCGCGACAAGGCGGAGGCCTCTCGCCGTGGAGCGGGAGGCCACAGCGAAGTCCTTGCGGACGTACCCCTCCGCGACGACGAGGACCGCGTCAGGATCCGGTGCGGTCCTGATCCCTAGAGGCTCTCTGACGTCAGAGCCGTGCACGACCACCTCGCCCAGCCACGCCCACAGGTCGCCGGTCGGTGCGACGCGCGAGTCGACGACCCCCCGGAAGCGGTCGAGGGTCTGTGCAGGCGTCGGACCCCGGTGCTCAGCGAGGCGCCGCGCATTGTGGACTGCGGGCCGGAAACCTGCCCCCGCGATGCTCCGCAGCCACCCCCACCGTCCGACGCTCGCCCCAGCGGTCAGGTGGGCGACGACGTCCTCGACCGACCAGTCTGCGCACAGGGTCGGTGCGGACCACTCCGCAGGCCGCAGAGCCTCGAGGTCGTCCGCAAGACGCCCGCGCTCGGCGCGGATCATCTCCCAGTGCTGCTCGCTGGTCGTGCGCGTCACGGGAGCTCCTCGGGCCGGTCTGACGGGGCGACGTGTGCGTGATGCTTCCGTGCGGGAAGCGACGCGTCAAGAGCGCCAAGCACGCGCCGTCCGAGATCATCGAGGCTGGCTAGGGTGGGCTGATGCCACGCATACTCATCACAGGCATGTCCGGAGCGGGCAAGTCGACCCTCCTGGCCGAGCTGGCCAGGCGAGGCCACGTCACCGTCGACACCGACCACGACGGGTGGACGGACGGCTCAGGAGGCCCCTGGGACGAAGCCAGGATGGCAGCCCTGCTCGCCGCACGCGCTGATGTCGTCGTCTCAGGGACCGTCGAGAACCAGGGGCGCTTCTACGACCGGTTCGAGCACGTGGTGCTGCTCTCAGCCCCGGTAGACGTCCTCGTAGAGCGTGTCTCGCGACGCTCCGACAACCCCTACGGATCGTCGGCGGCTGAGCAGGACGAGATCCGCCGGTACACGGCCGAGGTCGAGCCGCTGCTCCGCCAGACAGCTCACGTCGAGCTCGACGGCCGCCGGCCTGTCGACGACCTGGCTGACGCCGTCGAGTCGCTCGACAGCTCCTCCCGCTGATCAGCCGCGTCACGGTCGAGCCTCCTGACGAGCCGGATGCCCGGAGGCATCTGGGCGACCGCGCGGGACCGCTGAGGTCGACCTGCTCAGCGCAGCTCGGGGAAGCAGGCCCGGGCGAGGTGACTCAGGTTCTTGGCCGCACCGTTCGAGGTCCGGTCCGGGTCGGGAGACGCGACCGTCGGTGCCGGAGCGTCCTGCAGGATCCTCCGCGCCCCCGGTGTCTTGTCCAGGGAGTGCGCGAAGAACCACCACCGGCCGTCATAGCGCGGCTGCACCTCGGCCCGCTCCGCCGGGCTCGGGAAGGCGGAGGAGAGACCCGCGAGGAACTCGACCCGCGCGTACGGGCGACCGCCCAGCTCCTCGACAGCCCACACGTAGAGCGTGACCCACGCATCGGGAGCGACCTGCATGGCCCACACGTCTCCGGCAGCGGCCGGGCCGGACCCCACCGATCGAGGCACCGACGTCTTCGCCGGCCGGGACAGCGCACGCTCGCGGGCACGGGCCGCGGCTGCCACGGTCGCACCGCGAGCGGGGACCGGCGTCGGGTGCGGGCTGTCGAGGTCGACGTCCGTGAACAAGGTCTCGGGCGGCAGCAGCCCCTCGAAGACCTCCCGGAGGACGTGGTCCCGCAGCCCGTCCGAAGAGCTCCACCACGCGAGGGGTGCCTGCACCTCGACCCGGACGCTCGGACGTTCGTCTCGTTCCGAGTAGTCGGACCAGCGTTCGACGAGGCCGGGACGTGAGGCGGTCGCCACGACGCCGACGAGCGCGAGCTCCTCGAGGAGCGAGCCGACGGCGTAGGGCGAGACGGTGTCGAGGAGACGAGCCTGCTTGAGCGCCGCGCGCGCCTTCGACTGGCTCGTGCCCTGCGGCAGCGTCCGCAGGACCGTGAGGATCGCGCGGAAGGTCCAGAGGTCGTGCTCGGTCGGCACAGGCCGCTCGCGACCCTCGAGCTCGCTCAGTGCGAGGACGTGGCCGACGACGTCGCCGTCGATCGGTGCACCGTCGAGATGGCGCATCGACCAGGCGTCGGTCACCGCGACGTTCGTCGTCCCCTGCGTCCCGCACACCCGGCACGGCGACGTGCTCGGGGTCGGCGCAGAGATGGAGTCCGGCGCGGGTGACCGACCATCGACACTGTGCGCGCCGCCCGCCGTGTCGACGCCGTACGGCGTGAAGGGGTGGTCCGGGAGCCGACTCGCGAGCAGGGTCCCGGTGAGCGCGGGGCGCCAGGCCCACGGCGCCGACCAGAGGCCCGCGACCCAGACCGAGGCTGCCTCAGCCACCGACCACTGCGTGCCCAGACGTCGCAGCTCTGCGACGGCCTCGTCGTGCCCGAGGGTGCGGACGGCGTCGTGCGGACGACCGGCTGCAGCGAGGATCTCCGCATCTGCTCGGCTCGCGTCGGTGACACGGGGGAGGGAGAGCTGGAGCGACTCGTCGTACGAGCGCGCCGCCGCGACCCGCCGGTAGCGCGCGAGCAGGTCGACGAGAGTGGAACGGTCCGTGGTGGTGTCTTCGGTGGTCACGGCGTCATCGTAGGGCGGGCTCGGCTCGATGGACAGAGGCGATCGCGGACCTGTGGACAGCGCCCGGACGAGACGCGAACCGTGACGAGACAGCCAGGCTCAGGACGACGACGTGGTCGCAGCGGCCGTCGTCGCGACCATGACCGACGCCATGATCGCCGCCTGCACGGCGCTGATCGCCTTGCGGACGCTCTCTGCGGCCCAGCTGCCCTCGGAGACCTGCTTCGCGCGCTGCTTGAGCGCGCGCCGGTCCTGCCCGGGGAGAGCCTTGTGCAGCGAGTCTGTCGCGAGGAGCAGCGCCACGAGCGCCGCTGTCGGGGCGTCAGGATCTTGCTTCAGCACGAGCGTGGACCAGAGGCGCTGCCGGACAGTGTCCCCCGCGAGGGGCGAGGTCACGGGCCAGGCGGTGCTCGGGAAGATCCCCAGGACCTTCCGCTCGTGGCGCCGGACGAGCCCTCGTGACTCGAGCGACGCGAAGACGGCCTCACGCAGGTTCTTCGACAGGCGCGAGACGACGGTCTCGGGCTTGTGGGGCTTGTCGCGGGCGATGATCGACAGCGCGCTGTCGAGCACGGGATGACCGAGCGGCGGTCCGGGGACGACCACGACCCGACCTGCATCTGGGGCGCCGCGTTCGGGGACGACCACCCTCCCGGCGAGCGAGAGGTCGAGCAGCACACCCCCGGCCAGACCGAGGGAGAGCGACGAGCTGTCGAGCCGCGGCTTGCCCGTCGCCCCGTCGAGCACCAGCAGCAGGAAGTCTTCCGTGATGGTCGTCATGGGCACCGAGCCTAGCGCCCGGAACCCGCGAGGAGGCGGGTCAGACCGTCTGCAGCCTCGCTCTTCCCCGTGTCGGCGGACGGGTCTAGCGTCGCGGTCATGGGACAGATCATCTTCGACACCGCGACCACCATCAACGGCTGGATCGCCGACGAGCAGAACTCCCTGGCGTGGTTGTTCGCCGTCGAGAACGGCGACACCCCTGACGCCGGGCTGTTCCCGGCCGACGCAGCCGTGCTGGTGGAGGGCTCGACCACCTACGAGTGGATCCTCGCCGAGCAGGACATCCTCGCCCACCCGGAGAAGTGGCAGGACTTCCACGGTGAGAAGACGACCTTCGTCTTCACCAGCAGGGACCTGCCCGTTCCCGACGGCGCCGACGTCAGGTTCGTCTCCGGTCCGGTGGCCGACGCGCTCCCGGCGATCCGCGAGGCAGCCGGAGACGGGGACATCTGGGTGGTGGGCGGAGGCGACCTCGCCGGTCAGCTCCTCGACATCGGCGCGCTCGACCAGATCGCCCTGTCGGTCGCACCCGTGGCACTCACGGGAGGGGCGCCGCTCCTCCCGCGCCGCGTCGAGTCAGACCGCCTGCACCTCGTCTCCGCGACGGCGGTCGGTCAGTTCGCACGGCTCGTGTACGACGTACGGCCCTGATCGAGGACTAGCCGGGAGGCGAGCCGACAGGACCGAGGGGTGGCAGGGCTGAGGCCTCGTCGGCGTGAGGACAGGCTGAGGACCGGTAGGAGCGGAACCCTAGGGCCGCGCCTGTCAGTCCCCGATCCGCCCGTCGTGCCGCTGTCCGTCGCGGTCGGGCTCGTCGGGCCGTCGTTGACGGTCCCGGACGGCTCCGACGACCATGACGGCCGCGTAGCAGAGCACCAGCCCGGCCACGACCGGGATCCAGACGTCGGCGGCATCGCTGCTCCGCAGGCTCGACACCCAGCCCAGGTACGGGATGGCGTACCACAACGACCCGCGGACCTGGACGGGTCTGACCGGCTCTGGGTCGGCGGTCGCGTTCGCGTCGCCCTGCGTCGTGAAGAGTCTCTCCCCGTCCTCGGCGAGCTCGACCTCGGTGATGCGGTGGCTCACGACCGTCGGCTTGCCGGACTCGAGCTGGAAGGTGATGACGTCGCCGACACGCAGGTCGTCGACCGGGGTCGGTCGGACGACAAGGAGGGTGCCCGGTGGCAGTCCAGGCTCCATGGACCGGGTGAGCACCGTGTAGGTCGTCGCGCCCCCGACGGCCGGGACGACGACGGCCACCAGAGCCACGAGGGCCGCGCACGAGAGCAGCACGGTGCCGACGAGCAGCCCGACCGTCGCCCGCGCGCTGCGACGGCGCTTCTGGTCGCGGCCTGGTCGACGACTGCCGCGCGACCGGCGGGTCTCCTCGCTCACGCTCGATCCTCGCCCACGGCAGACGTCGGTGCCCCGCCACCATCAGGCTCACTGTCGTGAACTCGGCGACGACGTGCGGCGAACCACAGGAGGAGCCCAAGAGCCACGAGTGCTCCGGCGACGACCGTCGACGCGACGGCGACGCCCCCCGTCGAGGCGAGCCGCGCGTCCCAGGTCTGTGCGAGCAGTCCGCCCTCGGTCGAGGAGGCGAGCGGCCCGCTCTCGGAGGAGCCGGGCGGCGTCGCGCCGGGCAGAGCGGGGGCCGTGCCCGGCGGCTCCGGGGCTGTGTCGGTCGGCACGGGTTCAGTGCCGGGTGCTGAGCCTGTCGCTGCACCCGAGAGCGTGACTCGCACCGTGAGATCGACCGTGCTCTGCTGGCCCTGCTGACCGCTCAGGTCTTCCAGAGCTAGCCTGGAGACGATCATGATGGCCTCACCTGGGTCGAGGTTCTCTCCTGCAGACAGTGTCGCGTACCGGGCGACCTCTGCGAGGGGAACGACCCCACCCGGTCTGTCCGCTGGCCCGGACGTGAGGGACAGAGCCTGGAGGGTCTCCGGGTCGGAGACGCCGACGTCTGTCACGGTGAGCGTGAGCCGTGCCGGACGTGCACCCGCGTTGCGGACCCAGAACGAGCCTTCGACGTGGTCGCCGGGGCTCAGCCTGACCGGCCCGAACAGGTCGGTGAGCGACCTGGAGTAGGTCGTCCCGTCAGCCGACAGCTCGACGACCTGTTCCGGCGGGGCGGGGGTGGCCGCCGGTCGAGCGGCGACTGTCGGGCAGGCGGCTGCGATCGTCGACGAGGTGATCAGGAACGTCAGCACCCCGATCGTGAGTACGGCACCTCGGAGAGCTGACACTGCGGACCGTCTGCGGCGAACGTGGGGACGACCCGCCGTGGTCTCAGTCACCCGTCACTCCCTCCGTCAGGTCGGGACCGTACCTGGTCGCAGGGCTCGCGGACGGGCCGGAGGTATCGACCTGAGCGGGCTCGTCGTCGCCCTCCGTCCCGTCGACGAGACCCTCGTCTGCCACCCGTGCGTCAGAGGGCGAGGTGCCTTCTGTCGTCTCGACGGGACCGGGTGCTGCTGGGGCTGACGCGCTCTCTGCAGGCTCGGACGAGGAAGGGTCGTGGAGCGCCCGGCCGTCGCTCGTGCCTGGGACGGCCAGCGCGTCCGTCGCGACGCTGTCAGTAACAGGGTCTTGTGCGGCGACCGAGCCGACGCCTCTGAGCACGAAGGCCTGGTTGGCTGTCCCGGTGCAGGTGCTCATGGTGAGAGCTCCTGCAGAGGATGGTGCGGTGAGGCACATCCCAGTGCCGAGGTTGACGTAACGGAAGGTGTTGGTCGCGAGCCACTGGGTGGACCACCGCTGGGTGACGGCGCCGACGACGCGTGCCTCGACAGTGACTCGTGAGCCCGTCGCCTGCAGGACGAGTCCGGCAGGGGCACGCATGGTCAAGACGGCATACTCTCGGCCGACGTCGACCATCGTGAGCTGCTGGTTCCAGTAGGCCGAGGTGGTCTGGCTGTGGCACGCGTAGGTGCTCAGTGACGCGCCGGTCGCAGCGTTGACGCCCCCCGTGACGTCCAGGCAGAGTGCCTGGCCGGACGGACTGTTCGTGTACCAGTAGTCTCCAGCGACCATATATGTGCGGATATCAGAGGTGGAGACCACCCCCGAGACCGTCGCAGGCGTAGTGCTGAAGCTCCCGACGGACACCGTCGCCGAAGCGGAGGCGACGAGCGAGCGTGTCCCTGTCGCGCTCCCGGCCCCCACGCCGGCCGTGGTCCGGACGCAGTACGTCGTGCTCTGCCCACGGCCGAGCGACGAGGTGATGGTCGTGCCGGCAGCCCACGTCGACCGGGTGCTGCCGGGACCGACGGCGGCACCCGGGGTGCACTGTGCCGCAGCAGTGGTGGGCCATGTGACCAGAGTCGTGCTGGTGGCGAGGATGGTGTCCCCGCTCGCCATCGAGAGCTTCACCGAGGTCTTGGCCGGTTGTGTCGAGGTGCCGGCAGTCGTGTTCGTCAGCGTGACCGAGCGTGTCGTGGTCATCTGGGCGTTGGTCAGCACGCTCGCCAGGTCCCCCGACAGGGTGGCGGTGACGCGGCCCGCGCTGACCGACCCCTTCGCCGTGGCTTGCGCGGTCCAGGCGGCGTAGGCGGTCGGTGCCGCGCAGGCGATGCCGACGACGACCGCCGCGATGACGCTCACGCGCAGCCGCCACGGGCGCCTGGTGCGGGTCTCGGCGGTCATGGTGTCCTCTCGGGGGCTGCTGTGAAGGTCAGGGTGAAGGTGGGGACGATCGTCGTGCCCTGCCGTGCGGCCTGGATCTGCGGCGAGAGGGCGACCTGCAGGCAGTGCGTTCCGTCGCCTGACAGAGGAGCTCCGGGAACCTGCTGCGCCTGACCCGTGAGCCTGACGCCGGCAGTTCCGGCCGCGGGGCAGGTCCCCTGGTGGAGCCAGAAGGTCGCATCGCTCTGGCCTGCTGCTGCGCTGTCGAGCGCGGCTGAGAACTGGACAGGCACCGTGCCCGGATTGGTCAGGGTGATCGGGACGCCGACCACGTCTCCGGGGAGCATCGTCGCCCAGGTCTGGGCCCCGATAGGGACCGTCGTCTGGCCGGCGGGCGCCGACCCGGAGCCCGCTGCGATCGCCAGCCCCATGCTCCCGACCTCGATCGTCGCGTCGGGGATCTCGACGCTGTCGTTCCAGAGTGCGAGGGTGCCCGTGGCAGTCGACATGGTGAGGGCTGTCGCGACCACCGCGACCAGGGCTGCGGCGATCGACAGGTGCCGTCCGACGCGGACGCGCCGGTGCCTCGGGGTGGGTGTGCGATCTCTGCTCGACCCGCGAGGAGCGCGGCGAGGTGATGGGCTCATGGTGACTCCTTCGCCAGGTGGTGCAGACGGTCGCGGCGCCGGACGGCTCCTGCGAGGTGGTGCGGGGCTGCGTGCTAGGCCGACTCGACCTGGTTCAGGCGGAGCTGGAGTGCGGACAGCTCTGCGGTGGCACCCTGGGCGACCAGCTCGCTGACCGAGTCGGAGGGGAAGTCGACGGTGATCGTGATCCTCGCCTCGACCGGTGTGCCCGTGGTGGCGTCGGTGGGCGTCACGGTGAACACGTTCTCCTGCCCGGCGACCGCGGTCATGGCGCCGTTCTGGACAGCGTCGACGGTCATGGTCGTCGCGAGCGCGTCGACCAGCGCTGGTGTGCCGGTGATGGACGAGGGGTTGATCGACAGCTCCGAGGCGAGGTTGTCGCCCTGCGCCACGATCGAGACCTGCGTGGTGTAGGTGAAGGAGTCGCCCGGGACCCACTGGTCCGGGTCGTCGCTCCAGCTCCCGCCGGTGGCGTCGAGGGTCAGGGCCCCGGTGGTGATGTCGCCGCCAGCACCGACGTCCACGGCGTCGTTCCAGAGCGCGAGCGTCGAGCCGCCGCCGACGAGGAGTGCTGTCGCGACGCCTGTAGCGAGAGCGGCCTTGGTGAGCTTGTTCATGAGTCTTCTCCTGTGAGGTTCTTCTCGAGGTCGCAGATGGGCGCGACCGAGTCGAGAGCGTGCGCTGATGGGCGAGCTACCCGAGGTGAGCACGAGCTGTGAGCTCGGGATCCGGACCAGCTGCTGTGAGCCGCGTCCGTGGAGGGGATGCCGGGTGGGCGTGGTGCCCGACTCCGGAGGGAGCGGATCGGGTTGACCCCCGATGTCCTGCTGCTTCCTGATACGAACAGTACTGGATACGCAGGGTACTGGACAAGATCGGACATTGGTGACTCGCGTCATATAGCAGGGGTGCGCCATGGAGAACCCGCAAGATCCCTTGACTTACCCGGTTAAGTCCGTTTGCGTAGGTGATGGTCGGCACACGGCCGACGACAACAGCTCAACGGGGAGTACCGATGTCACGACCTACGAACGACCGCCACCGCTCACCACGTCCGCTGGCCACAGCCGCAGCAGTCACCGCAGCGGCTGTGGGGTTGACTGCAGCAGGGATCATGCCGGCGACGGCAGCTGCGACAGGTGCGCCAGAGACGGGGCCGGTGCCGACCGACCCGGTCTCGATCGCCTACGTCGAGGTGAACAGCAACGATCTCGCGAACGTCGGGCGGTACACGCTCGACGACGGCTCGCCCGTCTTCGACGTCGCGATCATCTTCGCGGCGAACATCAACTACGACGGCGAGAACGCCTATCTCCACCTCAACGAGCAGGTGCAGGCGACGCTCGACGGCGCCGCCACGCAGATCCGCCCGCTGCAGGAGAAGGGCATCAAGGTCACGCTCTCGCTGCTCGGCAACCACCAGGCTGCCGGGTTCGCCAACTTCCCGTCGCAGGCGGCCGCTGAGGCCTTCGCCGACCAGGTGGCCGACGTGGTCGAGACCTACGACCTCGACGGCGTCGACATCGACGACGAATGGGTCGCCTACGGCACCGGCAGCACGCCACCGGCCAACCCGGACTCCGCGGTCTGGTTCGTCGACGCGCTCGGCGAGAAGCTCCCGGACGACAGCCTCATCACGCTCTACGACATCGGAGAGACGGCCGAGAGCCTCCAGCAGGCACCGGCTGCGACCCTCGACACCCTCGACTACATCTGGAACCCGTACTACGGCCAGTTCGACCCGCCGCAGTTCCCGACCGTCGACAGAGCGAGGCTGGGTGCGGCGGCCGTCGACGTCAACCAGACGCCGGTGAGCCTCGCGGCCGACCTGGCGGCCAGAACCGTCGACGAGGGCTTCGGCGTGTTCGTCGCCTACGACCTGCGTGCCGGCGACCACAGTGCGTACGTCTCGGCGTTCACCCGCGAGCTCTACGGGCAGGACGCGACGTACACCGGCTGACCTGTTCCACGGGACGGTGACCGCGTGCTCCCTCTTCTCGACGACTGCCGGGGAGAGGGGGCTCGGCCGTCTGCGAGGAAGAAGCGCTCGTGCGCCCTGTGGAGCTCCGGTGCCCCACCCGAGCGCGGAGTCTGTCCGCCCCGGCTCTCCACTGTGCGCGACGTGCCGCATTGACTAATGCGGTTAAGTCGACGAGCCTGACCAGTGTGAAGACACCGTCGCCGTCACTGACCCGAGCCGTCCCGACCCACGCACCTGCGGACGTCGACGAGGTCGACCCGACCCGCTGCTGGCGGGTCGACATGCCGCCCGAGGGCGGCGAGATCGACGTCCCTGACCTGCCGGGTGCGCAGGGAGTCACCGTCCGAGCCGGTGACCAGCTCGTCTACGACGTCCTGCCTGTGGCTGGTGCAGGCGACCGCTACGCGGCCACCGCCGTCGCGCTCGACCTGAGCTTCGACGACGGGACCCGCCTGTCCGACGGAGCGACCGGCGCCCGTCTCACGGGTGGCGCCGTCGGGGCTCGTCTCGCCGCTGGGGCAGACGTGCCAGAGACACCTGATGGCGCTCCGCCAGCGCGCGACCAGCACGGCACGCCGCTCGACCCGGCTGCCCAGGCTGCCGACAAGCGCCTCTGGGTCGACCAGTGGAACCGCCGCACCGTCGACCTCGCACCGTGGGTCGGTCGACGCGTCGAGGCTGTGCTCGTCGTGGTCGGCGTGACCACCGAGCCGGTCACGGTCTTCGTCGGCGACGTCCGCGTCCGTCCGGCCCTGGCCCGACCTGACGACCTGCTCGGCTGGGTCGACACCCGCCGTGGCACGCACTCCTCCGACAGCTTCTCACGCGGGAACACCGCGCCGGTCGTCGCGGTCCCGCACGGCGGCGTCTTCGGGCTGCCCATGACCGACGCGTCCGCCGGGAACTGGCCGTACCGCTACCAGATGGCCGCCCCGTCGATCCAGGCCTTCGCGACGAGTCACATCCCGAGCCCCTGGATCGGCGACCGCGGCGTCTTCCAGCTCATGCCCAGCACCTCGGCGACCCCGCCGACGGACCGCGACGCGCGTGCGCTCCGCTTCGACCGCGAGGACGAGCACGCCGGGCCCGACCGCTACGAGGTCGAGCTCGACGGCGTGTCCGTCGTCCTCACCGCGGCCCGTCACGCCGTCGGACTGCGCGTCCGCTCCCACAGCGACTCCCTCTCGCTGGTCGTCGACCACCTCGGCGAGGCCGCCGACGCCCGCTGGGTCGTCGAGGACGGGGCCCTGCACCTCGACGTCCTGCTCCGCGACGGCGGGGACCGCCCCGACCACCACGTCCACGCGGTGATCCCCGACGTCCTGAGTCACACCCTCACCCACGCCGACGGTGAGCTGCGCGGGTCCGTGACCCTCGCGCAGACCGAGGCCGACGTGATCGTCGGCGTCTCGACGATCGACGCCGACCAGGCCCGCGTCAACGCGACGACGGCGGGGACCGTCGACGACATGCTCCGCGAGGCCGCGGCCGCGTGGCGCCGCGCGCTCTCGGCCGTCGAGGTGCACGACCCCGACCAGGTCTCGCCCGACGTCCTCCGCTCGCTCGCGGGGAGCCTCGGACGCGTGCTCACCTACCCCAACGCCTACGACGAGCCCGGGCCCGACGGGCCGCGCTACCGCAGCCCGGTCGACGGTGTGGTGCGCACCGGGAGCTTCTCGGCGACGCACGGCTTCTGGGACACCTACCGCACCGCCTGGCCGCTGCTCGGGCTGCTCGCCCCGGACCGTGCCGGGGCGCTCGCAGACGGCTTCGTCCAGCACGTCGCGGACGCGGGATGGGTGGCCCGCTGGAGCGCGCCAGGTCCCGTCGACTGCATGACGGGCACGACGAGCGACACGGTCTTCGCCGGGCTCGCCGCCCAGGGTGTGCCGTTCCGCCTCGATGAGGCGTACCGCTCTGCGCTGCACCACGCGACCGTCCCGGCGTCGGACGCCCGGGTCGGCCGGAAGGGGCTGCGGCCCGGGATCTTCCGCGGCTACGTCGACACACGTGTGCACGAGGGCATGTCCTGGACCCTCGACAACGCGATCAACGACGCCTCGGCGGCGCGGCTGGCACTCGCCCTCCTCGATCAGGCGGACGCGCAGCCCGGTCCGTCTGCTCTGTCCACCACCGCCGTGTCGACCAAGATCGCCGCCGCCGACGTCACCGACACTGCCGCCGCGACCGCTCAGATCGACAGGCTGACCGCGGAGGCCGACTACCTCGCGCGCCGCGCCCTCGGCTACCGCTCCGTGTTCCACCGTGGTCTCGGCTTCTTCCTCGGGCGTGACGAGGACGGCAGGTGGCGTGTGGCCGAGGCGGACTTCGACCCGGCCGAGTGGGGCAACGACTACACCGAGACCAACGCCTGGGGCACCGCCTTCACGGCGCCGCACGACGGCGCCGGCCTCGCCGAGCTGCACGGGGGAGAGGAGGCGCTCGGCGCTGCCCTCGACGCCTTCTTCGCGACGCCCGAGACCGCCGACCCGTCTCTCGTCGGGTCCTACGGGTTTGTCATCCACGAGATGTCCGAGGCGCGCGACGTCCGGATGGGGATGCTCGGGCTGTCCAACCAGCCGGCGCACCACATCCCGCTCACGTACTGCTTCGCGGGGCGTCACGACGACGCGCACCGGGTGGTCGTCGAGGCGCGCGACCGGTTGTTCGTCGGCTCCGAGATCGGCCAGGGCTACCCGGGGGACGAGGACAACGGGGAGATGTCCGCGTGGTACCTCTTCGCGGTCCTCGGCCTGTACCCGCTGGTCCCGGGAACCGGGGAGATGGTGCTCACCCCGCCACTGCTGCCGCGCGTCACGCTCCACCCGCAGGGCCGCGACCACCCGCTCGAGATCACCGCGGAGAACGCCGGGGCGCCGTACGTCCGCGAGGTCCGGGTCGACGGGGAGGTCTGGGAGCGCGTCGCGGTTCCGGCGGACGTCCTCGCCTCTGCACGGCACATCGCCTTCGTGCTGTCGGACGAGCCGACGGGCTGGGCTCGCGACAGCCGACCCACATCGATCAGCACCGAGCTAAGCCTCCGCGAGCCGCTGCGTGACCTGCTCGTCCTCGAGGCGGGAGGTGTCACCGACGACCGGGGTGACACCGTCGTCGTGCTCGCTGCGGGTGACCACGTCGAGCTCGCGCTGACCGAGCCTGCGGTGGTCTCGCTCTACACGGTGACGCTCGCGGGGGAGCCCGCTGGTCTCCCCGCAGTCCCCGACCCTGTCGACGCCGCCTGGCGGCTCGAGGGTGTCACGGCTGACGGCACGGTCGTGCCGCTCGACGTCCGGGAGGAGACCTTCGACCTCGCCTGCCAGACGCGTCCGTTCCGCACGCGACCCGAAGAGGGCGGGGGAGGCGCGGTCGTCGCCGTGCGCCTCACCGCGCTCTCAGAGGTCGAGCTGTCACAGATCGAGGTCTTCGGCCCGGCCTGAGAGGCGGGCCCGGGCCCGGGTGCGGGTTCGCGGACGTCTCGCCTGCCTATCGAGAATCACAGACGTCCTGGCAACACGCCTCACGATGGACTCGGGGGCATGAGCACACCCGTCACGCCACCTCTCCCTCAACCCGTCGACGTCTCGAAGAGACCTCGCATCGCCTCGCTCGACGTCATCCGTGGACTCGCCATCCTGGGCACGCTGGCCAGCAACATCTGGTTGTTCCAGGCCTTCTTCGGTGAGCGTGTCATCGACGTCCGGTGGGCCGAGCTGCTCTCGTGGACCTCGGAGGGCAAGTTCCTCGGGCTGCTCACCATCATGTTCGGGATCGGTCTCGAGATCCAGCGGCAGGCGGCGTCGAGGCGTGGTCTCCGGTGGCCGGGCACCTATCTGGTCCGTGCCGGCCTGCTCTTCCTCGACGGAGTGCTGAACTACATCTTCGTCGTGCAGTTCGACGTCCTGCGCGTCTACGCGATCCTCGGGTTCGTCGTGGCCTTCGTCCTGCTGATGCCCGAGAAGCGCCAGTGGATCTTCATCGGCGTCGCACTCACGACACATGTCACGCTCATGCTCCTTCCCCTGGTCGTGACCGATTACCACGGCACCCCAGGCATCGTCTTCCCGGGTGAGTTCTGGCTGGCGGAGGGGAGGCCGCCCTATGCGTACGAGGTCCACAACAACGCTCTGACGGTGCTGAGCGACCTGACGATCGGCAGCGACACCGGCTCCATCTTCACCCTGGGTCTCGTGTGCTTCACGCTGGGCGCCATGGTGTACCGCCACGGGATCCTCGACGCCCGAGGAGCACGGTTGCGTCGCTGGGTCATGGTCGTGGGCTTCGGGGTCGGAATCCCGCTGGACCTGGCCTTCTTCCTCTCCCAGGAGTCGTACGGCTTCGGCCGGTTCCTGGCTGCGCCGTTCACCGCCTTCGGGATCCTCGCGCTCATGGCCGCGTTCTACCAGCGGCGCCCGATCGGTGTGGCCGGGCGACACCTGTCTCTCGTGGGCCGGATGGCACTGAGCTGCTACGTGCTCCAGAACATCCTCGGCCGGGTGGCCCAGCGCTGGATCGGCAGCTCTCCTCTCTCTCCGATGCTCGACCCCTTGCTCGGCACGATCCTCATGTTCCTCGTGATCGGCGCACTGGTGATCCTCTTCGCCAAGGTCTGGCTGCGGTTCTTCCCGAGGGGACCGCTCGAGTACGTCTGGGACGTCAGCTTCCGGTTCCTCACCCGCCGTCGACCCCGCTGACCCGTGCCCGTGCCCGGCCTCGTCGTCGGAGCCACAGACGGCATCTCCGCGCTGGGCGTACCTCGTCGTCGGAAGACACCGCTGGCGCTGAGAGTGGAGAGCGCGTCTCAGTTATTCAATTGTGGTTTACTAACTGCATGAGTCGCCCACCCCGATCGACAGACGCCGAGCTGCTGGACCGCATCGACACCGCCCTGTCCCAGCGCACCTCGACCGAGCCCTGGGGTCTCGGCGACGTCGCGCCGGCCGCGGGGATCAGCGCCGCGGGCCTCATCAAGCGGTTCGGGTCCAAGGAGCGCCTGCTGCACGCCCTCACGCGACGCTGGATCGACACCGTGCCGTCCGCCCCGGTCGACCCCGAGCACGCACTCGACGAGCTCCGGGCGTACGGCCGGGCGAACTTCGCGACCGCGTCGTCGTCAGCTGCGATCACCGGGCTCGGGGAGCTCATGCGAGACCTGTGGTCACCCGAGGCGGTGGCGCTGCTCCGTGAGGGATGGGACAAGCAGGCGCGCTACATCGAGAGCCTCCTCGCGCAGCTCTCGCTCCGAGCAGGCCTCGATCACCGCGCGGCCGCCCTCACCGTGCTCGACGCCCTCCACGGGAGTCTCTACAGGCAAGCGGTCTCGCTCGACCCGACATCACCCGAAGAGACCATCGACAACCTCCTCAAGGAATGGACACGACCATGAATCGCACCTGGCGCGGATGCGTCTTCATCGGGACGAGCCTCGACGGCTACATCGCCAAGCCCGACGGCGACCTCTCCTGGCTCACCGCCCCCGAGCCGCGAGACCACGCAGCCGACCAGGGTGATCACCCTGCTCTCGTCTGGGAGACGTTCTTCCCGACCGTCGACACCCTCGTCATGGGACGGACGACGTACGACACGGTGTCAGGCTTCGAGGAGTGGCCCTTCGAGGGCACGACCGTCATCGTGCTCAGCACGACACTCGACGCCAGCGACCGCGCCCAGGTGGTGCGCTCCGTCGACGAGGCGCGCGACCTCCTCGCCCGCGTCGGAGCCGAGCGCGTCTACGTCGACGGCGGCCGGACAATCCAGTCGTTCCTCTCAGCAGGTCTTGTCGACGAGATCACCGTGTCCATCGCCCCGGTGCTCATCGGTCGCGGGAGCCGTCTCTTCGGAGACCTCGACCGCGACGTGCTGCTGACGCTCCGGGGCCATCACGCGACCGCTGGCGACGGGCTCGTGCGGGCGACCTACGACGTCGCGCGGCGCTGAACCGACGTTCGTGCCCTTGTTGAGGTCCCACAGCGTCCCGACGAGGGGCTTGAGGTCGTCGGCGAGCGTGAGCATGGTGATGGATGGGGTTCTGAGGCGTCCGAAGATCGTGATGAGGACGACGTCGCCTCCGTGCAGCACGCTCGGGTCACGGTTGAGCTGCGGTCAGAGTGTTCGGGTGCCGGTGACACCTGAGTCGACGTAGAGAACGTCGCGCTGGAGGCTGGTCACGACCGGGTCTTCGGTCTGGTGGTCGGTCGACTGGCTTCTGGTCGAGGCCCGCGCGTCGCCGATCGACGTACCCATGGCAACCTCGAACGTGTCTTGCAACCGACAGTGACGCCACCCAACGTCGCAGACGGATGCGAGACATGGTTGCGAGAATCACCGCCTGGCTTGGTGCCGTCGGAGGCCAGGGAGTCGACGAGACGCCTCGTAACCCCAGAGTTCCGAGACTCAATATTGGCCGACGGGATTTCCTTCTCGGAGGCTGCCGGGCGCGGCCTCGCGACCGGCTGGAAGCCTGACTCTCATGCGAGCATGGCTCGACCGCTCGCGCTGGACCGTGCGAACTCTCGCGTGCCGAGTGTGGCGCGGCGTTCACTTGGATCCCTCTGATGGCGCCAGACTTAGGGCATGAGCTCAATGGCGGGTGTTGAGGACCGGCTTTCGCGGGCAGCGGCGATGCTGCGCCCTTACGGAGCAGTGGTGGTGGTCGGCGCGGGAGTCTCCGCAGGTAACTATCCGATGACCGCGCAGTTGCCGCCCCTCCTCTGGCAGGCGATCGAAAGCGTCCCGGACGCTCTCTCTGAGCTCCGCATTCGGACTGGCGCCCTCGGGAGCGCTAAGGAGATCCTCGGGGAAGACCCTGGTGCTCTGCAGGACGGTTGGCAGATCGTCAGGGAATTCCCAGCCGCGCGCGCTGCCTTCCAGTCGGCTTTCGCGGCTCTCGACGCGGACAGAGAGCCATCAAGCGCCCATCTCGACCTTGCTCGCCTGATCGACTCTGGGCACGTTGAGGCGGTGGTCTCCTACAACTGGGACACCTGCCTGGAACGAGCCCACGAGCGCCTATTTGGCGTCCAATTGCCCGATGGCCTACTGCACAAGCCTCACGGGGATGCTGCCCACACGAAGGGCACCTGGGTGCTGCCCGACGAAGATGGTCAGGTAACCGTAGAGGTGCACGAGCACATTGCTTTGTTGTCCGCTCGTCCGCGAACGCTGGTCGTGCTCGGCTATAGCGGCAGCGACACAACGGTTGTCGAGTCGCTGCTCTCCCCACTCCAGGCCCTTTGGCCGGTGGTCCGAATCACGCCGTCAGCGGTCGGGGAGGATGCAATACCTCTGCCCGCCGATCTAGCTCTCGCCTCACTCGCCTCGAAGCTCGCGCCACTTGAGCGCCACAGCGAGTGGAGGTACATCACGTTCCAGCGCAGTCGGAGCTTCTTAGCGGCGCTACGAGGCGAGCGTCTTCGGCCAACTGATGTGGATGCATGTCCTGAGCTGCCCGCAGCTCCGCGTATCGCAGACCGCCTGCTATCAACACGGTTCGCAACGCTGTCGGGTGCCAGCGGAACAGGAAAATCGATCACCGCGTTCCATGCTGCTCGTCGACTTAACAGCGCAGGGTGGAAAGTCGTAGAGCTGAAGCAGACCGGGGTCGCTTCAACCGCCAGCATCGATCAATTGCGCGGTCTTACAGGCCCAGTTCTCGCTGTCATCGACGACGCGCAAGCCATCGATCCATGGGTGCTCGCGGAGTTCCAATCTTCTGCAGACAATGAACACGCTGTCCTCCTAGTCTCAACCGAACGCTTGGAGGCGCGTGACGACGAGACTCTGCTTGCCGCACAGGCCGTGCAAGCATTGCACGCCTACTGTCAAAAGAACCTAGACGTAGTTGGGCCGATGCTCGCCGAGCTTGACGACCGAGTGCGATGGTCGGTCTTCGCCGATACCCCGACGCAAAGACTGGAGCTTGCACTGAAGTCCGCGGAGGAGCCATGGCTCTACATGTTCATCGCGTCGGGTGGTGAACGGCGCATCATTGGCGCGCTAGACCGAGTTGTCGAAAACGGAGACTCAGCACTCATCTTTGCGTTTATCTGCATTGCGCAGATTGTTTCCCGTGACGCCGGCGTGACCCGAGAAGAGTTGGAGTCAATTGCGGCAAGACACGCTCGCGCTCGTTTTTCTCGTGAGGGGGGAATGCGGCGGCAGCGAGTGGATGACGCTTTGCAAGCTCTGGTTCGGGAAAAACTAGTTCGTGAGCACGATGGCAGGATTCGCGCGGCTCATATCCGTGTTGCGGAGAGGGCCCTCCGGGATCTTGGTAAGCGTGAACCTAACGCGATCGGAGAAACTGTGCGCTCATGTGTGCGCATGTATCTTCTCGATGAGGCGCCAGATCTCGGCGGCAAGTTTTGGCTTTTTCAAGTGTTCGACTGGATCGATGACTACCGCTACCGGTTTGCTGCTTCGATCATTGATGAGGAGGTCTCGGAGAGCCTTCTGCGTCAGTGCATCGCCGCCGCACCGGGTCGTGACCGTGGGGTGGCGCTCAGCCTGCTCTCATCCTCAGAGAGGTTGCGGAAGATGTCCGACTCTGCGGTAAGCGAACTCGCCGACCATATGATTGGCTGGATTCCAGATCTCGTATCCGAAGAGGTCAGGGGTTTCCGCCGGATGCTTAGCGGGCTGCGCTCGCATCACGAAGAGGCTCATAGTCGAGTTCGCCGATCCACTTCCGCGCGTGTGCTCGGCGAGCGATTGTCGATTGCGGGCAGTCGTCGGTCCGCAATGGATTGGACGTCTGTGCTCAGGGAGCTCTCTCCGGATCTGCTCACTGGCACCCTTCTTGAATGGAGTGGAGAATTAGAGGCTGGAATCGACCGAGAGCGTCTCTCCGCTTGGCTATCCGAGCGTGACGAGCATTCGCATCCGTTTGAGATCTATGAAATCATCGACGAACTTGCATCGCTCGCCCCTCGCGCGGCGACGCTGGCTTTGGATGCATGTGGCGAAGAGATTCGAACCGCCATTGAGGGTGATCTTGCAGACGCATCCAGCAACTTCTCAAGTTGGGCTTTTGGCACGATGTGGACCGTCGCCCAGCTCGCAGAGGCACCAAAAGGGCGTGCGACTAACAGCGAAGATGAACGTGTCGACGAGCGACACGATGAGACGCGAGAGTTCTTCCGTTTTCGAGCTGAATTCCTGAGTGCTCAGGAATCGGCGCTTCGTAATCTAGCTTCGAAAACGCTGCAAGTGATGGTGGGCGTGGACTGGGCCACCGCAGCGCGATCGTTGGAGCGGAAAAAGAAGTACCAGCTGCATAGTGTGGACGCACTGCTCGGCTGGTTGTCCGGTCTCTCGACCGACGTGACCGACCAGATCGCACGGGCCATTTCCACGGACTGGCTCATGCAGATAGTGGATGAGGCGCGGACGGAGGAGGGCGCGAGTCCGAATTCGTTTGGTGCCATTGCCTACCTTCTGTACCACTTGAGCTGGGGAGAGCAGGGTTACGCCACGGTGCGTGATTTTCTCGACGAGCATGAGGCTGAGATAGAAGTATTCCCGGCCGTGTTCGTGGAATCCTACCCCGAACTTGCCGTGCAATGGCTGCGTAAAGGCGCTCGCGTCGGAGTCGATGCGCCGCAAGGCTTGGGGTGGCAACCTGTCACTTCTCAGTTGAAGGCGGTGGCGAAGGTCGACCGCAGTGCGGGAACGCTCTGGCTCGGCCAAATGTCTGACGATCTCCTCCTTGCACTGAGCCAGCCGCAGAAGTACGATCTCAAAGGTGTAGGTATTTTTATCGCACTCGCTGACGACTTGAACGCGAATGTCCTGGATATGGTCATAGAATGTATGCAGGTGCCGACCGTGCGGGGGATCTGGGAAGCGAGAATACTGGACTCGGCTTCTGAAATGCGGCCACTACTACAGCGGTTCTCCGAATCCTCAGGAGAGATCGCGGAACTAGCCGAAAGTCTACTGGCGCGATTTTAAGCATCTAGGCCCTCGGGTAGATGACTGCCGTTTCCCGTGGCACGCCGTCTGCGCGAGTCGCACTAGGGCGGGGTCCGCTGTGACTGGCTGCTTAGCGGACTCCGATTAGGACATATTGCTTACAGCGAAGCGGCCTGACAACCGATGGGATGCGAGATGTCTTGTCCGGGCCTCGTTCGCCAAGGGGCAGCTGATTGAGTGCCCCTCTCGGCTGCCGAGGTTCTGCGGTGGACCCTCGGATAAAGCCTGGGAGCGCACGTCCACGCTAGCGACCTCGGCCGTGTCGTGTCGTGTCACACCGATAGTCGACAGCCGCCAGCCGGCCATCTTATCCTCCTCGCATGATGGTCAAGCGTGCACACATGGTCTCGAGGGGGTATCTGCGCAGTTGGGCTGACTCCGCCAACAGGGTCAACGTCTGGGATCTCGAGCATCGTCTTGCTGGGCTGCGTAGCATCAACGGCGCAACGGTCGTGAGTTACGCCTACGAGACGAAGTACACCACTCTGGATCTCGAGGCCGAGTACGCCCGGATCGAAGGTGACGGTATCCCCGCACTGCACGCTCTTGCTGACGGCGGCCAGTTGCAGAACGCTGGTCGAGAAGCAGTCGTCGAATTTCTTGACATGCATCATCAGCGTGGACGGTTCGCCGACCAGGCGGCAGTGAAGATCCCCGCTGTAGCGCTTGGTCTGGGCATCGAACCACACCCCATCGAGATGGGCCTCGGAGACCGGCTCACGCTCTCCCGAGATGTCGACAAGACTTCGATTCGTATGTCCTCTCTCGGACTAACCAGGCGGAGGTGGCGTGTCGAGGCAGTGGAGAGTGGTCTCGCTACGAGCGACGGAGCCGTCATGCTGTGGCAAGACGCGAACGACCCCGCGGTTCGATCTGTGACCTTCCCACTCTCACCCACGCGACTTCTCGTCATCGGCGAGGAGATCGACACCCGGCACATCGAACTCAACCGACTCATTGTCGCCGCGAGCCGCCGGTGGATCGTCGACCGCGTCGATGGGGAGGTCAGTCGCCGGCTCAGCTTCGCCAGCTGACCCCCCTCGATCTCTAGACGGATTCGGTTTCACGTCTACCCCCTCTCGACCCGTGGACGTGGGCGCGCCCGGCGCAGACCTGCCGTACCGGACGCGCCCTGCCCTCAGCCCTTGCCGAGAGTCGAAGCCGCGGCCGACTTCGCTGTCTTGCTCGAGTCGTCGCTCGCCAACGTGCTGCCAGCCTTCGACAGAGCCGTCTTCGACGGCTTGGAGGACTTACCCATGTGCACTCACCCCCTCCCGTGTGACCACCAGCACACCACACCCCTCCGACAGGCAGCCTGGCGCGGCCGCCACCCAACTAAGCCGCGGAGCATGAGACGCCTCGCAACCCATGGGTTGCGAGGCGTCTCGTCCGATCCTCGGTCCCCAACCTGGACTCGTATCGGTAAGCGGCGGCCTCCTGTTGGCGGTGCATATCGCCGATGACGTGTACCGCGGCACTGGTGACCGGGGCCGCGTCTGGAGGCGTTCGTCGACGAACGGAGAGTCGGTCGTGGCGTGCAGCTCGCGAGTCAGGGCTCAAGATGCCTATGGGCCCAATGATGCGCGCATGAGGATGCCAGTGCCGCCGGTGAAGAGGATTCCCGTGAGCTGGGGTGCGCGGGCGGCCTCGACGAAGGACCAGCGTCGGTGCAGGTTGATGGAGGCGTCGTTGGTCGCGTTGACGACGTAGTAGACCTGCTCTGCTCGCTGCGAGATCCATGCCATCCGCGCGTCGGTGAGCGTGGTGGCGATGCCTTGCCGGCGCCAGTCCGGGTCGACGGTGAGGCCACCGAGGTAGTGCCCTGCTGGGGCAGCATCCAGGACCGTTGTGTGGTGGTAAGTCTGGGCCCAGCCGACCATGGTGGTGGCACCGCCTGGTCCGAGGTGCTCAGCGACGAGAACCAGTCGATCCGGGGTGCCGATGGCGCGCCGGAGTGCATCCGGCTGGAGCGTACAGCGTGCGCGAGTCTCGATCGCTGCGACGGCCTCGACGTCGGCTGTCGTGGCAGCGCGCAGAGCGACTGGGAGGTGACGGCCAGTCACAAGATGGAGGTCCACTCGACGATAGTAGATGCCGTGCCCGGAACTCCTCGAGGCCCACAACCTCAGGTCGGCGCGTCGTTTTTCACGGCCAGCTTCCGCGACCCGCGTCCTGCGGAACGCCTCGCAACCCATGAGTTGCGAGAGGCGCCCTCGATCGCCCATGTCGAGCAGGTGCGCGTGTCGGAAGGGCGGAACGTCCCCGCCGAGAGGCCGGCGTTTCCTCTTGCGAGGAGGCCCGGCCTCGTGCGGCACATCATGGAGTCAGACGAGGTCGGCGCGGGCGACGATGACCGTCAAGGGGTGACGGGCTTGATGTGGACAGTCCGCCACTTGAAACCGTCTTGGTCCTCTACGGCTTCGTAGGTCGCCTCGACCCTCTGGCCTGCCTCGAGTGTCCGATAGCCGTCCATCTCGATGTCCAGGTAGAAGCCCCAAACGGCCGGACCGTCGTCGATCTGGAGATGACCGAAGCCGCCCTCGGCGTCCCAGGAGACCACGATGCCCTTGCCGTGCTCTAGGTTGTCCATTTCTCGCCTCTACTTGGTGATCTTGAAGGTCTTGCACATGTAGATCGACGCCGGGTACACCTTCTTCTTGATCACGACGGAGAAGTTGAGGCTGTCGTCGATCTTGATGGTCATCGGTGCCTTGGCGGCGGAGAGGACCCCGTGCCAGAGGTATCCGCTCGGCTGAGAGCGGTGCGGAGCCAATCGGGACTGCTTCACACCGTTGTACCGCCGATCGATACCGCGCTCACGGATATTAGAGCCGGTGATGTTCCACACGGCCTTGTTGATCGTGAAGTTCACGTTCACGGAGTTGAAGTCTGGACACTGGTTGCGCAAGTTCGGCGTCAGGTTCTGGTCGCACTTCAGGGTGACCTTTAGGTCTGCGGACGTGGTGAGGGTGTAGCCGCTGAGGCTAGGGACCATCTCCTTCACCCCATCAACCACTGCTCTGCGTTCCTCCACGCTCAGCCCATCCACACTCAGGATGAGAGTCCCCTCCTCCGCGTCGTCGCCGAGGGAGAAGGCGAGCACGTTGGTGCTCTGCTCGAGTGGATCGATATCTGGCTCCGGCGCGACTGCAGCGGCGGTCCCGGTGTCGACGGCCGGGACATCCTCAGCGGTGGCTGCAGGCATCCCGTCACCGAGTAGAGCGATGGAGAGCAGTCCAGCGACGACTGACCTACAGATACCCAGCTTCATCTTCTGCCGCTTGTGTGTCAGCGGGCTGCCCGTCCGGGCTGCTCGTCTCGCAAGATTCTCAGGAGCCCCTAGCTCCTGACGGGGGCTTAGGTCCCGCCGACCTGGGTAGCACGAACGCACTCAACGTCACACGGTCTGCTCGACCCTCCCAGGGCGAGTCGCCCACGAAGCGTGATCGGGAGCGGCGCTGCCGACACGAGACGCCTCTCAACCCATGGGTTGGGAGACGCGGAGAAAGTCGTCGACCATGTCCGTAGGGTCCCAGTCCTTGGTGCCGTCCGGGGCTGACGATGACGACTCAGCGTCGGGTCTCCTCGGCCATGGGGCAGGGATGGGTGCTGAGGTGCTCGTGGCTCAGGAGCCAGTCCTCGCCGGAGCGGACGAAGACGTTGGTGGCGCGGCCGGTGCCGGAGGCAAGCCCGGTGGGCAGGGTTCCTTCCCAGCGGTAGGTGTAGGTCGCGACGGCAACCTGTGAGCTGCGGGCAGTCCATGTGATGTCTTCTGCCCAGTACCGCTCGTCCGGGATCGTGGCCCACGTTCGTTCGAAGTACTCCCGCACCTCGGTCAGGCCCGTGCAGGTGGCGTCGCCGAAGTAGTAGACCGCTCCAGGGGTGAGGTTCTCTGCTACCTGGGTGAAGTCGTGGGTGTTCGTCGCGTCGAGGTACCGCTGCAGGGCCTGGTCGACCGAGGGTGTCGCCGCATCGTCTCCGGCGGTCACTGCTCGCATCGTCCACACGGAGGGTCCGCCCGGGAGGTCGCTGCGTCCGGTGACCCGGAATCCGTGGCGTTCGTAGAGCCGGACGTTGTCGTGGCTGGAGGTCTCCAGGCGGACTGCTCGCGCCCCGCGCCGGGTGGCCTCGGCGAGGCCGAACCTGAGCAGCGCACTGCCGGCGCCTAGCCCCTGGGCTCGCGGGTGGACGCCGAGCGTCTCGAGCGTCCAGTCGTCGTGTGAGGAGGGCTCGTGCGTGAGCCGGTCGAGCCGGTCGCCGTGCAGTGCCATGACCTGCTCAAGGGTCTGGTCGTCGGGGCTGGGGGCGTCTGGGGGGAGCAGTGCGATCACGCCGGTTCCGTCGTCGAGCACCGCCGCGACGCCGTGGGTGTGGGCATGGGTGAGATAGAGGTGCTGGAGCGCACGCAGGCGCCCTGGGTAGTCGTCGTCGGGGATGACGTAGCGCGTCCACGGGTAGTCGGTGAAGGCGGCGGTCAGTGTCTGCGCTGCGACGGTGAGGTCTGCGGGTGCGCAGAGGCGGACGAAGGTGCTCACGGGGTTAGGTGCTCTTTCTCGGTTCGGGGTGGGGAGGTGGTGGCGGGGTCGCCTGAGTCGACGATCGCCTGCAGGGTCGCCAGGTGCTGGGTGAAGGCGGCGCGGCCGGCGTCGGTGATGCCGACCCAGGTGCGGGTGCGCCTGCCCGAAGGCTCCTTGCGCACGGTGACCAGTCCGGCCTCCAGCAGCGCCGTCAGGGTCTGAGACAGGGTCGAGTCGCTGACCTCGAGGAGGTCGGCGAGGAAGCGGAAGTCCACGTCCTCGAGATTTCGGAGGGCAGCGAGCAGCGAGAACCGCACCGGGGAGTGGATGAGGGAGTCGAGGTCTTTGCGTGGGTGGGTCATCGGCGTGAGCTCGCCGACAGGCACGCCAGGATCGGGCTCACTGCGATGATGCCGGCCAGCGCCCACCACCACGACGATGTGGCCCCTACGAGCTGGAGCGCTGGGTCGAGCATCCAGGTGTAGAGCACGAACCACGTCGCCACGGCGATCCCCATGTTCCGCAGCCCGTCCCGGGGGGCAGACCGGCGGTGGAGGAATGCGGTCATCCAGATCGACCCGGTCCCGAGGAGCATCGGGGCGAAGGCCTTCCAGTACGGGGTGTGGAACACGTCGAGGGAGATCGTGAAGGACAGGGCGAAGAAGGCCTGCACGATCACGAACCAGCGGAACCAACGGACTGCCCGTCGCGCCTCGATCGAGATCTTCGCGTTCGTCGCGATGAGTGCTCGCGCTTCATCTGCAGAGATGTGGTGTTGAGTCATGAAATCACTTTACCAATCAGAAAGTCGAGGGCAAGCTCGAGCCCGTCTGAGGGTGTCGCTCACGCCCTGGTCGTGCTCGGCTCAGACGTGCTGGCCGATCTGTGCCCATCGGGTCACGGCGGCTGCGAGCTCGCGAGGGCGTGCCGTCGGCGAGGCGAGTGAACGGCCGGGTACCTGCACCGACCGCACCTGTGGGTGCAGGTCTGCCAGCCGTGCGTGCCCAGCCTTCAGGCGCCGGCTGTCTCGGGTCCCTGAGATCAGCAGCATCGGGACGTCCTCTGGCACGGGGCTGCTGCGGTACCCGAGCCTGGAGGTGACCAGTCTCGCCGACGTCGTGGGGGACATCCGCTCAGAGATGGCGGCGCAGACCTTTCCGTCGGTCAACGAGGCCTGGAGCTGTGCGCGCCTTCGCGTGGACCTGGTCGCCAGCAGGCTCAGTGGGCGACCGAGGGTGGAGAGGGCTCCCACGAGCGGCGCCGCAGGGTGGGGATCCACGGGGGATGCGATCGCCACGACGCGGGAGATCGCGTACGGGAAGGCCCGGGCGAGCTCGACGGCGACCTGACCTCCCACGGAGGTCCCGACGACGGTGACTTCTCCCGGGAGGTCGTCGAGGCCCACCTGGGCAGCGACGGCTTCGGCTGCGCTGGCGGGTGAGCAGAAGTCCGTCGAGGTGGGTGGATGGCCGGGCAGGGTCGGGCGGTGGACCTCCACCCCCGGCGGGAGGGCTCCGGCGAACGGTGCCCACACCCAGGGCCCCGCGCCCTCCCCGTGGACGAGGACGACGTGCTGCCTCGGGGGCCGGACGAGCTGATACATGTGACCTTCCTCTGGTGTGGTTCTTCGGTCTCGCGTCAGCCAGACAGATGGATCTTCACGTGGTCGGAGAGGCGCGCCCGGGCGATCTCCGGATCGCGGGACCGCACTGCGTCGACGAGCGCCTGGTGCTGGTCTGCCACGGTCGTGGGGTCATCATGACGTCCGGCGTCCTGGACGAAGTAGGCGCGAACCCTGGGCTGGACGAGCCGCCAGATCTGCAGAGCCTGGACCTGACCGGACGCCTCGATGACCGTCTCGTGGAACTGCACGTCGAGGTCGGCCAGGCGGCCTGCGTCCAGAGGGCTTGAGGCCTCCCGCATCGCCGCGACCAGGTGGTCGAGCCTCTCGAGCAGCTCGTCGTCGCCTGCGGTCGCGGCAGCCGCGAAGGCCGCCCGTTCGATCACCTCTCGGACGGGGACGAGGACGTCTGTGACTTCTGCAGGCGTCACCGCGCTGACGACCGCCCCTCGGTAGGGGTGCGTCACCACTAGCCCCTCCTGCTCGAGCAGCAGGATCGCCTCTCGCACAGGCCCTCGGCTGATGCCGAGCTCCTCTGACAGGTCGCGCTCGACGAGACGATCGCCTGCAGCGAGGGTCCCGTCCGTGATGCGCGCCCGCAGGTGCTGGGCGACCCACTCTCTGCGGGAGAGGGGTGGCGGTGGGGTGGCGTCGAGGCCAGAAGGCATGTCGGTCGTCCTCTCGGTGAAGGCTCCACAGTAGCAGATGGTAGATGGTTGACCATTTGGATCCCGGTCCGTACGGTCGGCTCGGGACACAGCCGACGCGGGACGGCCCGCGCACGCAAGCCCTCACTCTGACGCCCCGAGGAAGGACCACCATGAAGATCAGCGAGATACGT